>Ga0172378_10001842_pt1 | contig 19666 bp, 19 predicted proteins | sample GrowelOW332metaG_FD_119755 | JGI IMG/M metagenome (GOLD analysis project Ga0172378, IMG submission 119755) | Groundwater microbial communities from an aquifer near a municipal landfill in Southern Ontario, Canada - Pumphouse #3_1 metaG | ecosystem: Environmental > Aquatic > Deep subsurface >... | reverse complement strand
TGTTTTTTATTTGTCCTATATAACTTTTTGAATATCAATTAAATTTTTTCTAATTTTTATATACCATTCTTTTCATTAAAATGTTAAATTTAATCGATGGATATTTTTGCGGATTTTTACGATTTTGCCTTTTGGGCAACTATGATGGGGGGATTAGGTTTATTCTTGTATGGAATATTCATGCTTTCCAATGTGCTGAAAAAAGGCGCGGGACAAAAATTACGCAAGTACATAACAAAATTCACAAATAAGCCAATAAAAGGAATTGCTGCCGGTATTGGCTTCACTGCAATCATCCAGTCAAGTTCGGGAACGACTGCTTTAGTCATCGGTTTAGTTCGCGCTGGAGTAATGCTTTTACCCCAAGCGGTCGCTGTAATTATTGGTGCCAATATTGGTACAACAATTACAGCTTTTTTAATATCCATTCCCTTTGCTGAATACGTTCCGATTGTCATTCTCATTGGCACACTCATCCTGATGATAACCAAGCGAAAAAGATGGATTTATTCCGGGGAATTCTTAGTCGCCTTTGGAAGCATATTTTTTGGATTAGTCATCATGGAAAATTCTCTCAGTTCCTTAGCGGGAGAATCGTGGTTTGTCAATTTGCTGGTTAGCTTGAATAACTCTCCATGGCTTGGATTGCTTGTTGGTATCATAGCGACGATTGCCCTTCAAAGCTCAAGTGCTGTCATCGGTGTTCTCCAGGGAATATACGCAGTCAGCGCACTTTCTGGTGTCTCGCTATTCGGCGTCTTACCGATTCTTTTTGGAGCAAATATCGGAACGTGTATCACTGCAGTTCTCGCCTCCATAGGTGGAAGTCCAACCGCCAAGCGAACAGCATTTATTCACGTTATTTTTAATGTCCTGGGTTCACTTTTATTCATGGGAGTCATATACGTATTTAAAGATTGGCTGCTCTCTAGCACAAACTGGACCATGGACGCAAAGCTTCAAATTGCTGTCGCTCACATTATCTTTAATCTAACGACTACTATCATCGTATTCCCTTTTATCAATCCTCTATGCCGCTTGACCACCAAGGTTATCAAGGGCGCTTCAGTCGATCATGGGGAAATTATAATCAAAGAGTTAGATGACGATACTATCAAGTCCTTTCCCTCTACCGGAATTGAATTAGCCAAACAATCCACCTTTGACATGTTTGATTTTTCCATCAAGATGTTCGAAGCGATTCAAACATATATAAATAAACCTAACGCTGAGACTGACGACTACGTTCACGACCTAGAAAAATCTATCGACCGCATTGACCGACAATTAAACGAATACCTTCTCAAGGCTGACCAGGGCGATTTGAGTCAGTCAGATTTAAGAACATACGGACAAACCTTGAGAGCAATCAAAGATATCGAAAGAATAGGAGATTACGGCGAAAATCTCATTGATTTTTACATAGGCGCAAGCGAGCGAAAGAACAAAATTGAAGGGGTGTTGCTCGAAGAGATTGTCACTCAAAATAATTTTGCTATCGAACTTCTTAAAAAGACAAAAAAAGTATATGAAAAAGATGACAAGGAACTAGCCTTGGAGGTTATAAAACTTCGGAGGTTATACGTTGGAAAGGTCAAGCAATTCTCCGAGGATCACTACGTTAGAGTTACCGAAAAGAAAAGTAGGAACACTCAATATATTTCTTTGGTATACGTGGATATAAACAACTGTTACGAAAGAGTATACAGCCATTGTTCTAACATCGCCAAGTTGATAAACAACGACAAGCGGTTTCTAAGTCAAACTGAGGACGACTAGAAAGGCTAAAAAACAAGTTAGCAAGAAGAATTATCATATTCACATCTCCATTGTTACTTGATATAATTATTAAATATGAAATATAAAAAGCGCAAGACAATTAGAAACATTATCCTCGCCGCGGTAATAACAATCGCAATTCTCGCTCTAGTCGTATGTTTGAACGACTTTGAAGATACTTTGAACGTATTGCAGCAAGCGAACGGAGAATATATTTGGTATTCGGTCATATTTGTATTAGCTTACTTTTTACTGTATCCTATTCCCCTTTGTTTGCTGACAAAACACATTCACAAAGAATCAAAGTTTTGGCGTATATATATAATCGGTACGACAGAACACTTTTTTAACTACATTACTCCCTTCGCTACTGGTGGACAACCATTCCAAGCTTACGCGATGAAAAAAACTGGCGTACCAGTTAGAGAATCAACCGGTATACTGCTGATGAATTACATAGTCTTTATGCTCGTAACAAATACGTTTGCCATCATTTCTCTCTACTATTACCGTCAATTTACCGAAAACATTTCTAATTTGACTTGGATTGTCATCATCGGTTTTTCACTTAATTTTTTAGTTCTCATTCTCTTCTTTGTCATGGCCTACTCACGACATTTTCGCGACGGAAGCATCAAGTTGATTTTGAAGATAACGCGAAATAAGAAGAAGATTAAAGAGAAAGGGGAAAGAGAAGCTCTCAAAGTTGCTGAATACTTTTCCTCTGCACAGCGGGCTGCCCAAGAATTGCTGAAATCACCTATGCTGTTTTTATCATCATTCTTAATAAAGGCAATAACAATGGCAATTTATTACGCAGTTCCTTTTTTCATCATCGTTGCAATGGTTGCAAATTTATCTCCGGAATATCTAGCTGAAGCCAATAAAAATATCTTCTACATCATGGCTGCAACATCTTTTGCTTCGACCATCGTTGTCTGGGTTCCCACCCCTGGTGCTTCAGGTGGAATCGAGTTTGCCTTTCAAAAGATCTTTTCCACTGTCCCCGGTATCACCAGCGCGATAGCAATGAGCAGCATGCTCATATGGCGCTTGATTACTTATTATGGAGTGGCTATTTTTTCCTGTCTCGGTTACTTCGTCAGCGAGCGTGTTTCTGCCAAGTTGGACTTGAAATACAATAACATTGAAGACGGCGAGAACGACACTCTCGAACTAACTCAGGAGCAAAGAGATAAAATACTTGAATATAGTCAAGAAATAAGAGAGAATGAAAAAGAAAAAAAGAAATTTGTTAAAAGAGGTAAAAACGATGGAAAATAACTATCAGATAATTCCTATATATTACGCTGGAAATTCATTGGTATTCCCTGGTATTTTTATGTCCGCTTACTCTGTGGCTAAAACGACAAAAAATCCTGTTTCCATAAATATTTTGACAATGGATGTCACCGAAAAGGATCCGAAATTCAAGCCGATAAATGACGACCAAAGAGCAATTCTCGAAAAACACATAAAGCAGTTCAATTCCAAGAATAGCGTGCGCATTATTGACATGAAGGCTCACTACGAGAAGCACATAAAAAACAGCAAGAATGACAATACCATTTACACTCCCTATTCTATGCTTAGACTCTTTATGGACAAAGTCGAAGATATCGAAGATAAGTGTATCTATCTTGATATCGATACGATGGTGATCAAAGACATATCTGAACTGTACAACATTGACATGACCAACTACGAATACGGTGCAGCTCTCGACTACTTGGGTAAAACATGGATTAATCGCGATTACTGCAACTCCGGTGTTTTACTGCTGAATATGAAACTGGTGAGGGAAAGAAACCTCTTTCCAAAGTGCTTTGAACACATAAAAACTCATCGAAGTATGCTTCCCGATCAAACCGCTCTCTATCGCTGTGTTGAAGATAAGTTAATCTTGCCGGGCAAATTCAACGAGCAGAGAGAAATTAAAGAAGATACGGTAGTTAAACACTTTTGTAAGGGCGTAAAATGGTGGAGACCAATTTTTAACGTATATAATATCAAACAGTGGCAGATAGAAGACGTCCACAAAAAGTTGAAAATATACGACTTTGATGATATTTATGAAATTATGGACAAAGAAAGACAAAAAAATCCTGAATTATTTAAGTAATTTTTCAATCACTCTTCTTTTTTGTTAAAAATATTCTTAAAATAATATAAACTACTAATATAAGGCGAGGAGATTCTATGAATAAAAAAATTGATATATTGCCCATCAGTCAAGAATTGGAAGATTTAACATACACAAATATTGAAATAATGCACCTCGATATCAAGGGTGAATACAAAAATTTCAAGTCAAAGAATATAGGAGTAAACTCAATCTATAGATTAGACCAATGTTTGAGCGTTCCTCTTGATGCAGACTCGGAATTGAGCAGTGTCATCCGCTTGTATTTTTTTACAAATCACGCGTTAAAAATCACTAAAGATGGAAAACAATTTGCCGCCTTCCAAAGCGGAGACAAATTCAAGATTATCGGTTTTAGAACATATAAAAATAAAGCTTGTGTCGTCGCCTTGCATCTACCATCTGAAGGCTGGAAAGAATTCTATAAAGATAATTCTTCCATCGACAATCAGTTAGTTCACGTGGCGGTGAGAGATTTTGAAGTTCAAGTCGATAACATTGGAGAAAAAACGTTTGATACTCCTGACTCAAACAACAAAATATCTTACACAATTTTAAATAAGTAACTTAAAAATCCCCTTTAAATCGCATTGACGATTATTATAAGGGGATTTTTTTGTATTCTCTTTACTATAATTTCGCCGGTGAAAAGTTGACTGCGGTGCATAAAGTTGAGGAATTCAAGTTTATCACTTCGCTGGTCGAACTAACCAAGGCAGAGTTGCCAGTATTTATACAAATTAGGTAGTATCCAATTAAGATTATTCCTAATGCAATGCGATAGTATCCAAAGCCGATAAACGAATTGCTTTTAATAAATTGCAATAGCATTCTAATTGCGACAATTGAGACAATGAAAGCGACTATGCAACCGACTAAAACATAAGCGATTTGAATACCGCTGAGAGAGCTTCCACTTCCGACAAACTTAACTCCCTTTAACAAGGAGGCTCCAAGCATGACGGGAATGGATAGAAAGAAACTAAATTCAGCTGATACTTTGCGATTGCATCCGATGAGCATGGCCGCGAGAATTGTTACTCCAGAACGAGAAGTTCCAGGTATCATTGCTAGAACTTGAGCAAGCCCAATGATAAAGGCAGCACGCCATGACATATCCTTAACATCCGTAATGTCAAATTTGACTTCTTTTTTCTTGAACACCTTTTCCACGACTATGAAAGCCACTCCATAGACGATAAGCATCACTGAAACAGTGATGAAATTATATAGATGATCGTTAAGCCAATCATCAGCTAGAAAGCCGATAACCGCCGCTGGAATACATGCGACTATTATGTTGAGCCAAATGTATCGTATATCAGCTTTTTCCGCCCTTGATTTGTTTTTTCCAAACGGCCATAGACGAGTAAAAAAGTTGAAAATAACGGCTAAAATTGCACCTAATTGAATAATTACCAAGAAAAATTCCCACAAATCAGCCCCCATAACATCTTCAAGCCCTATCCACTGCTCTAAGATGATCATGTGTCCTGTAGATGAAATTGGCAACCATTCAGTAATGCCTTCGATAATACCCATAAGTATAACCTTGAAAAAGTTAATAAAAATTTCCATGTGATCTCCTATATATAATGTATCTATTATATCGTAGTCAATTGTCGAAATAAACAATATTCTAAGGTTAAATACGACTTTTTTTCGAAAAGATCGCTCAGCGAAAAATGCTTATATTTATTTAAGTTAAAAATTAATCAAAGAACTGCAAAATAAAGAGAAGCTAGTCGGAATACCGCACGTAGATATTATTGAATAAATATTTTGACTGAGTTTTAAATTTAAATGAATAATCTTCAAACATATCAGAAAGTGCCTCTACAGCAATATTTTTCTCAAAGTTTGTCTTGATAAGCTCTCCGTTATCATAAGGCTCGATTACTTTTTCCGCTTCGTTCAACTTTTCGATAAATGCATCATCACCTATTCGATAGCTATCCTTCAACACTTTGAACAACTTTGCTGCGGCATCAATTCCAACGCTGGATTTAGCTACTTGAGCCAAGCCGCTTTTTCGCTTTGAATTACCTTTGGAATTGCTGTTGACTTGCTCTAACTCCATGAGTTTTCCTTCGACGCCCTTTTGGAAGTAATCAGCAAAAATATACATTGTCGCCTGAGCGGCATACGAGTAAAAATACGCTTCGTTATAGGAAAGATATGTACTTATATCATTTGGAAACTTTTTCTGATCATACAGTTCGGAAACGATAGAATCTACTAGCAAGCCCAGATTCAAATTTGTTTCAATTAGCACGTGCATTACTTCTAACAATCCGTCATTTTGCAATCTCATCGCCCCAAAATCTTCCTTGAGATATATCGCTTTGGGATCAAAGATGTCCTCGCTGCATTTTTCGAGTTGAGTCGAGATAAATTCGCCAACCGATATCTTTGAATCCCCTTTTATCTCATTGAGTCTATTCATTAATTTATCAATTCTCGACCCTTTCTTTGTCAATTCGTGAAAGGCTTTCGCTCGCTTGTCGTAAACTCGCTTGGAAAAACCTGCTTCTGGCGATTTCATTATATATTCTAGCGAATCTTCCAGAATTATTCGCAATTCCATAATCGACATTAAATCTGCTATCTTTTCATTCATAATAAACCCTCTGTTTCTTACCGCTTTATATTCTATCACATTGAGCGATTTATATAATTATCAAAATATTTCTATCGCTATTTTTTTTATTTTTATGATTTTCTTTGTTCTTATAGTCCCAATCGCTTATACTGGAAAAGTATATTTGCAAAACTAGTGGAGGAATACTTATGAAAGATACTAGCTATGTAGTCTTTTCAGACTCATGCAGCGATTTAACGCCCGAATTAATTAGAGAGGCGGATTTGAATATAATTCCAATGATGTTTAGATTGGAAGAAAAGGACTATTATGATTATCCAGATCATCGAGAAATCAATATGCACGATTTTTATGACAAACTGCGTGCAGGGTCCCTTTCAAAAACATCTCAAATAACTCCAGGAAGATATGTGGAAATTTTAACTCCTTTTCTTGAGAAAGGAAAAGATATTCTACTTACGGTTTTCTCTTCAGCTCTATCTAGCACTTTTGATTCTGCATGCTCAGCAGCGGCTATTTTGCGCGAAAATTTTCCAAAGAGAAGAATTGAAGTTATCGATTCATTATCCGCTTCTGGCGGTCAAGGCTTTTTAAACTATCATCTCGGCTTAAATAGAAACAAAGGAATGTCTTTAGAAGATAACGCTGCATGGGCAATTAAAAATCGCCAGCACGTAGCTCACTGGTTTACAATCGACAGTTTGCAATTTCTCAGGCGCGGTGGACGATTGACTGCCAGCAAAGCTTGGCTAGGAACTCTCCTTTCACTCAAACCTGTGTTGCACGTTGATAACATGGGAAGATTAGTTCCCGTCGACAATGTTAGAGGGAGAAAACAATCGCTCATATCAATATCTAAACATTTCGCGAACACCGCTTTAAACCCAGCAAAAAATCCGGTGATGATTTTGCACGCTGACGATGCCGACGCCGCAAAATTTCTAGGAAATTTATTGACCAAAAAGTTTGGTGTTACCAAGATATCTTACGCCAACATCGGACCAGTAATCGGTTCTCACTCTGGTCAAAACACAATCGCTCTCTTTTTCTTTGCAAATAGTAGATAACACTCATTAGATATATACTTACTATTTATAAATCAATTTATGAATGATTAGGTTACCTAATTATTTTTCCTGCGGTTCACAAATATCATATGATTTGGCAACTCTACTAAATTTCGACTCAATTATTGTCATTTTAACCAAAAATAACCTGATTTTGGTTTTTTTCATGCCTGCTATTCGCTATAATTGAATCAACTAGATAAATATTCGACATAGATGTTGATAATAGTTGGAGGATTTATGAAAAATAAAGATTACGTAATTATCACTGATTCTTGTTCTGATATGACTTCGGATATGGTTAAAGAAGTCGATGTAAAAATTATTCCTATGGTCTTTCGCATTGATGGCAAAGACTATTTTGATTATCCGGACGATAGAGATATGAGCAGCCACGATTTTTACGAGATGCTGAGAAACAACAAAAAATCCACCACCGCTCAAATCAATCCTTCAACATACTTGGAATTCTTAAAGAAATATTTAGAAAAGGGAAAAGATATATTGCTGGTTGTTTTTTCTTCAGCTCTTTCCAGCACCTATAATTCCGCATTGATTGCACTTGAAACTCTCAAGGATAACTATCCGGATAGAAAGATAATGATTATTGATTCCTTGAGCGCTGCAGGTGGACAAGGATACCTAGTATACAAATTAGGATTGAATAGAATGAAAGGCATGTCGCTTCAAGATAATTTTGCTTGGGGTGAAAAAAATAAACTTAACATCGCTCACTGGTTTACCATCGACGATTTGATGTACTTAAATCGCGGAGGCCGACTTTCAGCAGGAAAAGCGTGGATGGGAACACTTTTGACTCTCAAGCCCGTTCTTCATGTCGACGAAATGGGACGTTTGATACCCATGGCTAACGTCCGCGGTAGAAAACAAGCCTTGATTGCTCTTTACAATAAATTCAAGGAAAATGCGACAAATCCGAAGGAAAATTTGGTCATCATCTCTCACGCTGGTGATATCAATGATGCAAAGTTTTTGGGTAAGAAAATTCAAGAGAATTTTGATGTTCCTAAAATAATTTATACGAATATCGGTCCAGTCATTGGGTCACATGTTGGGGCAAATGCAATATTGCTTTTCTTCATGGCAAAGAATCGTTAAAAAAGGATTTGGATTATTTCACCAAATCCTCTTTTTCAATTATTTTTGAGATATTCCACCAGTTTTTTCAGCGCCTTACTGCGGTGAGAAACTGAATTTTTTTCCTGTGCTGTCGCAACTCCAAAAGTTTTTTTCAATTCATTTGAATAGAATATCGGATCATATCCAAATCCATTTTCACCTTGGGGAATGTCTACTATTTTTCCAAATGCTTTTCCTTCGAATGTTAGTTCTTTAGAACGGTAATTCACCAGTGAGATAACCGTGGTGAAATTTGCTGTTTTATCGCTGTATCCTTTCAGTCTCTTTATAATTTCCTTCCATTTTTCCGGATATGGTCTATCTTCCATAAATCTAGCGGAGTAAATTCCCGGAAATCCATTCAAAGCTTTTATCTCTAACCCGGAGTCATCTGCTAAAACTATCTTATTCGGCAATATTTTTGAAATGAATCTAGCTTTTATCAAGGAGTTTTCCTCAAAAGTACTCCCAGTTTCTTCGACATTGAGCTCGATATCATATTCCTTTAATGAACTGACCTTAAATCCCAAGGGACTAAGCATTTCACTATATTCCTCCATTTTATGAGGATTTGATGTGGCAACAACAATTTCTTTATATTCCATATTCTTTCTCCTATTAATTCATTATACGAATAATTGTTTATATCATGAATACAATATGAAATTATTATCAATAAATTGAATGGAAAAACTTCATTTTCAAACAAAATAGGAAAAGAAACTGGATATTTACATTTATTAATCTATACATATATGCACAATTACGCTATAATTAAATCGATTTAAAAACTGACAAATTGTTGTTTTTATTAGGAGAAACTGTATGGAAGACAAATCATATGTATTATTTTCAGACTCTTGTTGTGATTTGCCGGAAGACTTAGTTGAAGAAATTCATTTGCAAGTGGCTCCATTGAGCTATTCTATAAGGGGAAAAGAATATCTCAATTATCCCGATCATCGTGAGATGAACAATCATGTTTTCTTTGATTTATTGCGTTCTGGCGAGATATCTAAAACATCTCAAGTCACGCCAGGTAGATATTTAGAAATGATGGAACCATTCTTAAAGGATGGTAAAGATATATTAGTCGTTGCATTCTCATCTGCTCTTTCCGGAGCGTACGCTTCCGCTGTCCAAGCAGCAAACTATTTGTCGGAAATCTATCCCCAAAGAAACATTAAGGTTCTCGATTCTCTTTGTGCTTCAAGCGGTCAGGGATATCTTGTTTACTCGATGGGAAAGAACAAACTTCGAGGCATGTCTCTAGAGGACAATTTGGCTTGGGGAGAAACTCACAGGCTTCACATTGCTCACTGGTTTACGATTGACAGCCTGCAATTTTTAAAAAGGGGAGGTAGACTTTCAGCCAGCAAAGCCTGGCTTGGTACGCTGCTTTCTCTCAAACCCGTTTTACACGTTAATGACCTCGGACAGTTAGTTCCCGTCGAAAGTGTAAGAGGACGAAAGCAATCCCTGCTCTCTTTGATGAAGCACTTTGGAGAAACAGCAATTGATCCTGATAAAAACTTTATTATGATCGTCCACGGGGACGATATTGTAACCGCGCAATATTTAGGGGAAAAACTGCAAAAAAAATACAATATACCGCGCGTAATTTATTGTGATTTAGGGCCGGTCATCGGCTCTCACGCTGGACCAAATACAATCTCTGTATTTTTTCTAGCGACAGAAAGGTAATAAAATGGCACAAAGAAAAAATACTAATAACGAAGTTTCCGTTCGCGTCTTCGCTCTTGGCGGATTAGATGAAAACGGAAAAAACATGTACTGCATAGAAACAGTCGATTCAATTTTTATAATTGAAGTGGGTTCAAAATATCCCGACGTAACAAATCCCGGAGTTGATATAATTATCCCAGATATGGAATATTTGAAAGCCAGATCCAAAAAGGTGAAAGCAATCATCATTTCTCACGGACACGATGATGAATATGGAGCACTACCATATTTGTTAAAATTTATAAACGCCCCCATTTATACAACAGAAACTGCCAAAACTTTTATCATGGCTGACTATGGAAAGAAATATGGGAAAAAGTTTAATTTTCACATTATAAAACCTTCTGATAACGTAGTTATTTCTGGATATCGCTTTCAATTCTTTGAAACCACTCACGCTGTCATGGAGTCATTTGGTTTCTCCGTTGAAACTGCCGCTGGTAATATCGTGTACACTGGAGATTATATTTCCGACTTTGGATCGACAGGAAATTTCCGCTTCGATTTAAACAAAGTCGCTAAAATCGCTGATGAACACTCCACTTTGCTGATGATGTGTGAATCTACTGGAGCAAATAAGCCGGGTATCGCTTCTCCCTCACACAAAGTTACACCTCATATCAAAAAATTAATTGAAGAAGGAAACTCCCGAGTTATTATCGCTGCCTATTCCCAAAATCTCTACGCTATTAACGAAATAATTAATTTAGGTATTAAAAACCACAAAAAACTGTGTTTGACAAACTTTAAGTTTATCGATGTTTTACCAAACTTCATTGCCAATGGTGATTTGATTATTCCTCGCGCAAATCAGTGCGCTATCCAAGATTTGAAAAAGTACAAGCCCGAGGATGTTATAGTTCTAGTTACAGGTCAGGGTGAAGAGCTCTACGATGATATTGAAGATTTAGCAAGAGGAGAAAACAAGAATAAACAATTCTTGCAACTTAATCCTTCAGATACAATCGTTCTTGCATGTCCGCCTGTCGCCACTATCGAGAAGCGTGCAACAGCAGCTATTGACTCGCTGTATAAGACCGGTGTTACAGTCATAAATCTAAATAAAAAAGTTCTTTCCTCTATGCATGCGCAGCAGGAGGATATCAAGATGATGCTCTCGCTATTTAGACCAAAGTATTTCATGCCTGTTGAAGGTGATTTCACTTGCTTAATGGCTAACTCCAAAGTGGCAAAGAGCATAGGATACAAGGACAATCAAATATTCTTGGTCGATAACGGCATGGGAGTTGGATTTGACGCTGCCGGAAATGCCCTTCCAGTAACCCAGTTGTTCAAACCTGGTAATGTATTTGTCGATGGTCTCGGTGTCGGAGATGTCAAATCAGACACCATCGAAGAAAGACAAGAAATGGCCGAAGATGGCGTTGTCATTCTAGCTGCAGTTATCTCTTCCAAAGAGCACAAAGTCATTTCCAAGCCGAATATCCAGTTTAGAGGATTTATCTATTCGAGAGGTAAGGAAGAAATAGTCAAAAAAGTTGAAAAACTCTTCAATACCGCTTTAGACAGCTTGGTCAATCAAAAGAAACCAGATATAGCAAATATGACTTCACGTCTATCGGACAATCTTAGACGCGAATTAAAACGCGCAACAGGCAAGAAGCCTTTAATTTGTCCGATGATAGTTAATATAGACGACTAATATATATTTTATAAGACAAAAAAAGGGGAGCATATCAAGTGATGATATGCTCCTTTTCGTTTGTTTATGTTTAAATGTTTATTACTTAATTAAATCAACTCCGTGAGATGTTCCGATACGAGTCGCGCCCGCTTCTACCATAGCTTCGAGATCCGCACGGGTTCTAACGCCACCAGAGGCTTTAACGCCCATCTCAGGTCCTACTGTTTCTCTCATGAGTTTCACAGCGTGAACTGTCGCTCCACCAGTGGAAAAACCAGTTGATGTTTTGACAAAGTCAGCGCCAGCTTCTTTACAAAGTTCGCATGCTTTAACAATTTCCTCATCAGTCAGCAAGCAAGTTTCGAGAATAACTTTCAAAATTCTATTTTGACATTGTCTTCTCATTCTTCTTAACTCATAATCGAGTCTTTCATATTCCTTGTCTTTCAGCCAGGAAATATTGATAACCATATCTATTTCATCTGCTCCATCGAATATTGCTTGTCTCGCTTCGAGAACTTTAGCGGTTGTCGACATTGCACCTAGCGGGAAACCAACGACTGTACACACTTTAACATCGCAGTTTTCAACGTGTAATAAATGTGCTGCCAACTCGACATAGTCACCATTTACACATACGGATGCAAAGTCGTTTTCCTTAGCTTCTTGACATAATTTTTCTATTTGAGCTTTAGTAGCAGTGGGTGCCAAAAGCGTATGGTCGATCAGTTTGTTATAATTCATATAGGACGCTCCTTTTTGTTATCTTTTCTTATAGAGATATAATACTAAAATTTATTTAAAAAGTCCACTGTAACCGCTTATATTTTACGTCAAAATAAGATGAAAATCGTCTTAAAAATGCTTATAAAATGGAATTTTGTTGTATTTACATGCGAATTTTCCAGATTTTCGATGTTTTTTTCACATTTATGTAACCGCTTATATTTGTGTATATTTACTTTATTGTCAATTTTTTCCGAAAAATAGCCATCATTTATAGACTTTCCGTGAAAAAAGTAATATATTTTTTAATTAACTTAGCAAATAATGTTATTTTTATAAAAATATTTAAATTTGATAGAAGTGAGGAAGACGTCTATAAAAAAATAAAAACTTCAAAAGAAATCCGCCTCACAATTTATTACATAACTTTAAGTTATTAAATAGAGAGTCACATCATTAATCCGCACATAATATTTAAGTAGAATCTGAGAAAAAAGATACTTTACAAGTGTACGTCAAAAAAATCGCTAAAACTCTTGTAAAAATGCTGTTTCTATGGTACTATTAGTCGGTATCAGAAAGGATAATAATTATGGCAAATATTAAATCTCAAAAGAAAAGAATTCTTACTAATGAAAAAGCTAGACTTGCTAATGCATCTGCAAAGTCCGAAATGAGAACTGCAATAAAGAAAGTTAAGTTAGCTGTTGCTGACAAAAACCTTGAATCCGCTGTCGTTCTCTTGAATAAAGCAGTATCATTAGTTGATAAAGCTGTCAGTGCTGGACGTTTAACCAAGAACACTGCCGCTAGAAAAAAATCTAACCTCAACAAACTTGTTGACACAATTCGTTAATTAACTTCTTATTAGACTAGCATAAAAAAAGAATGGGTTCCCATTCTTTTTTTATACGTTCTTTCCCAGTAAATATTTCTTGCGGACATTCACCATAAATATTTCGAGAGCAATGTTTGGATTATCTCCGTCAAATTTTATATGCTCCTCTATCTCGCCTAAATCAGCCATCATGCTAGTAATCGATTGTAGAGAGTAACGACCAGCATTTGCTTGGGTGATTTTCACTCTATAAGGATTACAATTTAATATCTTAGATATAGAAATTTTATTTTCGCCCGTAGAAGTCAAATAGGAAACTTGATAGATGAAGCGCAATTGCGAAGCAAAGATAGGAAGTAAGGAAATGGAATTATATCCGGAGGAAGTCAAATCCCTGTAACCTTTGATTGCTAATTTCACATGAGATTTCAATAAATTCTCCACGATGGAAAAAACATTGTCCTCAAGTTTTGGTTTTACCAAAGCGTTTACAGCATCGATATTAATTTTATTGGTAAATAGCAACAACTTATCCAAAGCGTGGATTAAGCTTGAATAGTCTTCACCAGTGCGACTGATTACTTCAAATAAGCTTTCTCGATCAATATCAGCATTTTTCCCACCGACGTATCTCATACCTATTTCCATCATATCCTGAGTGCTCAACTTATCCTGAACTGTTATCTTGGCTTTTTTCTTTAAAGCTTTTACAAGCTTTGATGATCGCTCAGATATAAGTTTTCCCGGAACGATTAGATACAACTCACACGAGCTGTTTGGATGTTCTAAATAATCCAAAAGAGCATCTATATTTTGTTGCTTGTTCCACTTCGAAGGAACCTTGATGCTGGCGCTGGTCAAGAAAAAGCAATTGTATACCAAGACAAATTTAGTGTCCATCGTAAATGATATTGTCTCAGCTGAAGCAACTGCATCTTGAATCAAATCGTTGAACATGTCAAAAGTTTCAAAATTGAAATCCGTGACAGGACCGCCTATGTTCTTCTTGATTTCTTTCAATGCCTCTTGCTTCAATCGCTCAGCATCATTTCCTGCAAATAAATGTATCATATTACTCTTTTCTAATAACTTATGTCGCTCCTCATGAGTTTGTTAAATCGCTTTGAAGTAAGATATCTAAATAGAATTATTAAACAAATGTAGATCAGACAAACGGTAACTGGACCAATTATCACCAATTCATTAGGTATAAGCACAAAGATTGCGCTAATACCGATTAAAACTATCCAGCTTACGAAGTTGATTATCATATTAAAGAAAGGTTTCCATGAATTGTTTGTGATTTCCGAAACGTTGTTCCAGTCAAATCGAGGTATCAAAAGATCGCACCAAACATTTACGTAATTGAAGAGAATACCTGCCGGTATTAACTCCAACAAAAGATAAAATATATAGATAGGTGAAATTGATCCCATCGTAACAAAAACAACTGCCAATATAATGCTACTGATCACAGTTGCACTCGTGCTCAAAGCAATGCGGGAAAAGATATATTGCTTAGAATTCACTGGGGATGATTTTATTAAAGCAATATTCTTATTTTCACTTGATACAGCTATTGAAGAACCGGTTAAAGTCATGCTACCTATAACAGATCCTCCAAAAAGGAAGGCCAGTAAAATCGATGAGGAAGTTCTTGGATTAATTGTTGAAAGCGAAACGATTTCGGGGACCGCAAATGCTAAGGATGTTCCCACAACCAAAGCGACAAATACTGGAGCAAACAAGTATATCATCGCTATTTGTGGAGAGTGAATAACTTCTCTTACCGATCGATAAACATAGGACTTCATTCCATTTTTACTAACTTTATCAAATGCTCTATTAATGCGTCTTTCGGTAATGTCACTCGAAACTTTCTTTCGTTTTTTCCCTTCTTCTAAGCCGATGTTATTAATATAGGTCATATTAGCAAACAAATAAGAAAGGCCTAAAAGTCCGGCTGTTAAAGCGACCTGCAGCAATATGTAAATCCAGTCTGTGCTATTCTCGAGTAAAATGGCCTTAATAGGAATGTATATAATCCATGCAAATTGAGAATATACTTGCTGCATAATCTCTAATGAGGCTACCAAATCCTGAGCACTTTCTCCTGTTCCAAATATCGTTGGAAGGTAAAATGCGACAAAACCAATAATTGAGACTAAGATTGTCAAAATAGTTCCTACTTTCCTGTGCTTTTTAAAATTGACAAGCAGGCCGATTGCATTGACAACTATAAAACTTATCGAAATAAATAGGAATGGCAAAGTAACAAAGGAAATAACCAAATTGACATAGGACAGGGCTGTTCCATTAACAAATATCAAATAGATAATACCCGTCACTAAAAATATGAATGAATATAGTAAAGCATATCCCAAAGACAATACCATTCGCGCGAGGAATATCTTTCCAGGTGTTATCGGAAAAGATACGAGGGCCTCATCGTTCTTGGATAGGAAAAAGATATTCATAACATTGATAACTGACAGAGCAAAAAGCGCAATAAAATAGCTGTTTGTCGCGTTGGAAAAGTACTGAGTAAAATCCAATAATTCACTAGACAAAAAGAGGCTTGAATTTGAATAAAATTGAATACCAAAAACCAAAGAAATTACGAGTCCAGCCATTATTTGACTGAAAAGATTAGAGGAAAAAAAGGAATATCCACTCTTTTTCTTCATTTTAGTTTTTCTAATTCTGACTCCAGTCGAAGACCCAGCGATTGCCTTGCACAATAAAACAAAGTCTTTCATTATTTCACCATCTCCAAAAATAGTTCTTCAAGAGATCCTTCTTCCCCTGATTTTTTCCGCAAGTCATCAAGAGTTCCCACAAAAACAAGTTTTCCCTTAGAAATGATACCGATCCTATCGCAAAGTTTCTCAGCCACTTCCAACACGTGAGTGGAAAATAAAACACTCTTATTTTCAGCAGCGTGCTCGCGCATTCTTTCTTTGATCTTGAATGATGATGCAGGATCCAATCCGGTAAGCGGTTCGTCGAGAATCCATGTAGAAGGTGTATGCAAAAGTGCTCCAATGATAAAGATCTTTTGGCGCATTCCGTGAGAATAATTAGCAATATAGTCATTCAAACTATCATATATATTGAACTCTTTTGCTAACTTTATTGCTTTTTCCTGCGCTTCATCACGATTAACTTTATATACTGATGCAACAAAAGATAAGTAGTCAGCTCCTCTCATTCCCAAAAACATGTCAGGAGAATCAGCAACAAATCCAAATTGTTGTTTTGCTCTCAAAGTATCCTTAGTAATGGAATAATTATCAAGAAGAACATCTCCTTTTGTGGGAGGCAAAATTCCAGTAATCATCTTTAATGTCGTTGATTTACCAGCACCGTTAGGACCGATGAGTCCAAATATTTCTCCATCTTGAATTTCCAAATCTAAATCATCTACGGCTGTAAAATCACCAAATTTTTTCGTAACGTGGTCAATCTTTATCATAAATATATCTCCTCAATTATTTGACAAATTTTATTAAATGGTTTCCACCTGATAGTCTGGTTCGTTAATAACTTCAACTTTTTCAATCGTAACAGGAACTTTTGGCGCATCAGCATAATTGGTATCGACACTAGCAATTGTATCCAAGACATCTTCCCCTTCGATCAATTTTCCAAAAGCGGCGTACTCTCCATCAAGGTGAGGAGCTTTTTGGTGCATGATGAAGAATTGGGAAGTAGCCGAATCCTTTATCATAGTTCGCGCCATCGAAATCACACCGCGCTCATGCTTCAAAGGATTATTTACTCCATTGGAGAGAAATTCTCCTTTGATTGTATAATCGAGCGGTCTTCCTTCTGCTCTTCCATCTCCACCTTGAATCATAAATTCTTTGATTATACGATGAAATTTAGTTCCATCGTAATATCCATCTCGAGCGAGTTTGACAAAGTTTGCTGCGGTGTTTTTCGCTGCCTTATAATCCATTTCTAATGTCATAACTCCGTAGTCTTTTACATATATTTTAATCATAATAATTATCCTTTCTCTAAGTTATTTTTCCTCTCGATGCCTATTAGCCAAACCGGGAATGTTATATAGACCGACAAATATTAAACTTCCTAGAACAGCATCTACTACACCTTGAATGGAATTGAATCCTAGGTCGAAAAATATGAAAGTATAACTTCCGCCTGGGGCTTCACCTGGAATGTTGATATAAGTGATATAGTCAGGAATCATGTAAAGTCCGGCCATGACAATGCCACCAACGACAAAAGCAATCAAACTTTTCCAAAAGTATGTTTTTCTTGTGGCTTGTCCGGAGATGGTCAAAGCGCGGAACAAATAACCGGCAACAATTCCTTCGATAAATTTAATCATCAAGGTAAAGGGAGCAAAATAGGAATATCCAAGAAAGAGATCGGATAGCATTCCGCTAACCCCGCCTACTAGGCCACCAACCCACGGATTAACCAGTGCAGCGAGTACAAAAATAAATACATCTGATAAGTTTAAATATCCTGCCCCAGATGTGCCAGGAATAGGAATCGACACATAGACAGTTATCACAAACGACAAAGCAGCAAATATGCCAATGAGTACCATGTCGAATATCAATTTACTATTTTTCGTCATCATTTTAAAATTTTTCCTCCAAAATCGCGGTTTCCATTATTGAAATCCGCAGCAAACATTATTTTCTTTCCCGGCCTTTGCAGTCTTATTATCTTGACTTTTCCTCCACCAACTTGAAGAATAATTGACTTCTTTTTAGCAGTGACAATCTGACCGATTGGATGGTCCTCAACCTCGTCGTAGACTTCAGTCTCATATATCTTGAGTGTCGAGTCTCCGCAATAGACAAATCCACCTGGAGAATCTGCCAAAGCGCGAACATAATTGGTAAATTCAACCGGGCTTAAAGTTAGATCTAAATGTTCTTCGTCCTTCTTTATCGAAGGACAAAAAGTCACTTTACTTTCATCTTGCTCAATTCCTTCAAGCTTGTTATTAAAATAAAGAGGTAAGTACTTATTCGCCATTTTCAACGCCAATTCCTGTATCTTTATACACATGCTCGAATAATTGTCACGAGGAGCAATCTCTACTTCTTCCTTTGCAAATACTCTTCCCGCATCCATCGCTTTAACCATTTCCATGAGAGAAATGCCAGTTACTTTTTCGCCATTTTTTAACGCGTATTGAATTGGAGCGGCCCCACGGTACTTAGGCAGTAAAGATGCGTGGAAATTCAGCGGTGGATACTTAGAAAAACTAAGGACTTTCTCCGATATGATTTGACCGTATGCAAATGTCAACAACAGGTCCGGATCCAATTCGTTCAAGAATTCGTGTTCTTTGTTTAATCGATGTGGTTTAAATACTCTTATGCCATATCTATTCGCAACTTCACTCACCGGAGATTGTGAAAGTTTCATTTTTCTCCCCTTCGGTTTATCCTCTTGCGTGATAACACCAACAATATTAAATCCAGCTTTTATCATTCCTTCTAGTAGATATGCTGATATGCTGGGAGTTCCTAAAAATACTATTTTTTTATCTGTCATTTTACTTCCTCAACTTACATGTCTAATTATATATTAAATGATACAATTAATAAACAAAGTTGATATAATAATTAAGAAAGAAAAGGTGATATTGTGAACTGGAAATTAAAAGACATAAAAAAGGAAACCAACCATCCCTTCCTTAATTTTTATACCGTAACTTACGAAGTAGATAAAAACGGAACTAAATACGATTATTCATATTTCATGTCCTCACGACACGAGAAGGGGCAGTTGGTATGCGAAACCGACGACACCTCTCATCCCGATGGCGTTTTAATGCCTCTATATTACATCAATCCGAAAACCAATGAGATAAGTTTGTTGGTAACCAAGCAATTTCGACCAGCTTTAAATAAGTATGTATCATCTTTTCCAGCTGGTTTGATCGATGGAGATGAAGATATAGAAACAACAGCCCACCGCGAAGCTATGG
>Ga0172378_10001839_pt1 | contig 19672 bp, 17 predicted proteins | sample GrowelOW332metaG_FD_119755 | JGI IMG/M metagenome (GOLD analysis project Ga0172378, IMG submission 119755) | Groundwater microbial communities from an aquifer near a municipal landfill in Southern Ontario, Canada - Pumphouse #3_1 metaG | ecosystem: Environmental > Aquatic > Deep subsurface >... | reverse complement strand
TTCAGGACATTTTAGACTTTGAATCGATCTATGGTAAAATTCCGGAAAACGCTTTTGTGGCGATGCGGACAGATTGGCATAAGCGTTATCCAGATGGAGAAGCCTTATCCAATAAAGATGCAGACGGGATCGAACATTTTCCAGGATGGACAATCGAAACCCTCGAATTTTTATATGATCAACGTGGCGTTTCTGGGACTGGACACGAAACCTTAGATACAGATGCGGCGATTACGAGTACAGCGGTAGGGGATTTACAAGCAGAACGCTATGTTTTAGAACGTGATAAATTTCAAGTTGAAATGTTGGCGAATTTAGATCAATGCCCTGCTGTTGGCGCGATTATTGTGATTGTCGCACCACGTATAGTAGAAGCGAATGGTTTGCCGGTTCGCGCTTTTGCAATCTTGCCATAAGGCAAACAAAAGGTTAGAAAATAAAAAGCTAACAAAAGAATCTAAACAGAGTTGATAAGGCAGGAAGTATGCTTTAAAGGTGTATAGAAATAAGAAAAATAGAAACTGAAATTCATCTAATGGGTAAAATTTAAGACGAAAAACGTTTTGTATGAAATATTAAATTTACATTAAACGGCCTTTATTTTAGCAAAAGCGCTTGACTAATATAATTTTTATGATAATATAGAAAAAAAGACAGGAGCCAGAAAAAATGAAAAACGTAATTTCTACAGCAAAATATTATTTTTATTTTTACTTTTACTTTATGGATGAAGTACGAGATGTTTTTGCTGTAAAGAATTATATGACCCCTGTTGTTGGTTTGACAGCCCGTTAAAACCAGCAAAGCAGACTTTGGTTATTTAACTCACAGTGGAAACACTGTGAGTTTTTTTTATAAAATTTTTCTTAGAAAGGAAATACAAAATGATAGCAGTTTTAAAGAAAAAAGCCACAGAACCCCAAAAACAACATTTAATCGAGTGGTTTGAAATGAAAGGCTTGAAGGTGCATGTTTCGGAGGGCGAATTCAATACGGTATTAGGCATCATTGGTGATACAACAGAACTTGATACAGATATGATTGGATTACTTGATATTGTAGAAACCGTTAAACGCATATCAGAACCTTACAAAAGTGCTAACCGCCAATTCCATCCAGAAAATACGAGTATTAAAGTGCAAAATGCCGTGATTGGTGATGGGGCACTTACGATTATAGCAGGCCCATGTTCGGTAGAATCAGAAGATCAAATTATGACGATTGCGAAAGCAGTTAAAGCTGCAGGCGCAACAATGTTAAGAGGGGGCACCTTTAAACCAAGAACCTCTCCTTACGCTTTCCAAGGCATGCGCGCAGAAGGTATTCGTTTATTGAAAAAAGCAGGCGACTCGGTTGGGTTACCTATTGTCACAGAAATTATGAATGCGGACCATTTAGAATACTTTGAAGATGTTGATATTATTCAAGTGGGCGCACGCAATATGCAAAATTTTGAATTGCTTAAAGCCTTAGGCAAGGTCAATAAACCTATTTTGATTAAACGCGGGATGGCTTCCACGATTAAAGAATTATTAATGAGTGCAGAATATGTTATGGCCGGTGGCAATGAACAGGTCATCTTGTGTGAACGTGGGATCAGAACCTTTGAAACAGCGACCAGAAATACCTTTGATTTATCTGCAGTGCCAGTATTGAAAAAATTAACACACTTACCAATTATTGTGGATCCAAGTCATGCAACAGGTAAACATGATTTAGTGCCACCAATGTCACTTGCGGGTGTAGCCTGTGGAGCCGATGGTCTGATGATTGAAGTGCATAATCATCCAGAAAAAGCCCTTTCGGATGGGCCACAATCGCTAAGACCAGAAGAATTTGAAGCGTTAATGGCAAAAGTGATCAAAGTCAAAGAAGCGATATCATGACCGTTGGGATTGTAGGCCTTGGCCTGATTGGCGGGTCTTTAGCAAAAGCATACAAAAAAAATGACGGCATCACAGTTTTGGGTTATGATCAAAATGAGTCCACCTTACAGTTTGTCATCATGGATGGTGCGGTGGATGACGTTTTAACCGATGAGAATATTGGGCAATGTGACTGCATTTTATTAGCCATTTATCCGCAAGCAACCTTGACCTTTTTAGAAGAAAAAGGCGATTTGATTTCTGAAAAAGCCATTGTGATGGATACTTGTGGAGTCAAACGCCTCATCTGTGAACAAGGGTTTAAACTTGCCAAAGCAAAACATTTTCACTTTGTAGGTGGACATCCAATGGCGGGAAAACAATTGTCAGGGTTTAAATACAGTCGCTCTACTTTATTTAAAGGGGCACCAATGGTTATTGTACCTGAAAACTATAATGATTTGTTTTTTATTGATGAAGTTAAAACCGTTTTAGAACCCATTGGCTTTTCGAAAGTGACGGTATCAACAGTCGAAGAACATGATGAACGCATTGCGTTTACGTCACAGATGCCGCATCTGATTTCGAATGCCTTTATTAAAAGCAAAACGGCGGAACGCCATAAAGGGTATTCTGCAGGGAGCTATAATGATTTAACGCGTGTCGCTTATTTAAATGAAGAAATGTGGTCGGAACTCTTTTTAGCGAATCGAGAAGCCTTGCTCGGAGAACTTGCTACATTTATGGACGCACTGGATCAATATAAAAAAACCTTAGAAGAACAGGACTCAGAAGGCCTTAAAGCTTTATTGGCAGAAGGGCGAATGCGAAAAGAAAGGATAGATGGGAAATGCAGATCCTTCAAGCAGAGCTAAAAACAATCAAAGGAAAGGTTCAAGCCATTCCATCCAAATCAATGGCGCATCGCAAAATGATTGCGGCTGCCTTAAGTGGTAAACCGATGGAATTGGCCTTTGAATCGAACGATATTCAAGCAACCAAAACTTGTATTGCGGCTTTGATGAATGGCCAATCCCGTTTTCCCTGTGGTGAAAGTGGCTCAACCTTTCGATTTCTACTGCCCTTAGCGGGGGCCTTAGGCGCAAAAGGACGCTTTGTGATGGAAGGGCGCTTAGGTCAACGCCCCATTGAAGCATTAGTCACGGTTTTACAAGCCCATGGGATGCAAATTGAGTGGGTATCTGAAAATGAAATGGCGGTTTCGGGGCGCTTACAGCCAGGAGAATATCTTATTCGAGGCGATATTTCTTCGCAATATCTTTCGGGATTGCTGTTTGCGCTACCCTTACTAGATGGGGAGAGTCAGATTAAAGTGCAGGGTGGCATAGCGTCTCGTCCCTATGTGGACTTAACCTTAAAGGTTTTAGAAGAGAGTCAGGTTTATATTGGCCAGGCGTTTAAAATTCCAGGGAATCAAACTTATTATTTAGAGGATACTGCAGTGGAAGGAGATTGGTCAAATGCGGCCTTTTGGCTTTGTGCAGGCGCATTTCTTGATGAAGGATTGACCATTATGGGTTTAAATCTAGCATCAGAACAAGGAGATCGACAGGTGCTTTCCCTTTTAGAAGCGTTTGGGGCAAAGGTAACGGTTCAAAAAGATGGTCATTCGGCAATCCGCGTTGCTAAAAATCCTTTAAAAGGCATAACGATTGATGCGGAAGATGTGCCAGATTTAGTGCCCGTTTTAGCGCTCGTTGCGGCTGTTGCTAAAGGGCAAACAAAGATCTTTAATGCTGGCCGATTGCGATTAAAAGAGAGCGATCGCCTTGAAAATACCCAAAAGATTTTAAACCAATTGGGCGCGCAAGTAGCGACAACAAAAGATACCTTGATTATTGATGGGGTCAATGGCTTATTGAAAGGGACTGACGTTGTTTTAGATGGCTGTAATGATCATCGGATGGTGATGATGTTAGCTATTGCATCTATTGTCTGTCAAAAGCCAGTGTACATTTCAGGTCCTCAAGCAGTCAATAAATCATACCCAGAATTTTTTCAGGTGGTTCGCGATTTAGGGGGAACCATTATAGACTAAAAAAAGTCAATGTTCCACGTAGAACAATGATAAAAAGGAGGAGATGAGATGTCAGCGATTTTAGGAAACACCATTAAAATGACTGTTTTTGGTCAATCGCACGCCGATAATATTGGGGTGGTGATTGATGGGTTAAGAGCAGGAGTTAAAATTGACCGATCAAAACTACAAGCCTTTATGCAACGTCGTGCACCAGGGCAAAGTCCAAATGCAACGCCACGAAAGGAAAAAGACCAAGTTGAGTTTTTGTCAGGGCTTATTGATGACACGACCTGTGGGGCAGCAGTTTGTGCGATCATTCGAAATACTAATATTCGAAAAAAAGATTATGCAGCTTTAAAAGATATCCCACGGCCTGGACATAGTGATTATACGGCCTATAAAAAATTTGGAAAATTTCGAGATGCAACAGGGGGTGGACAATTTTCTGGCCGGATGACGGCGCCTTATTGTATTGCAGGCGGAATTGCACTGCAAATATTAGAACAACAAGGCATTATTGTTCAAGCAAACATTGATGAAATTGGTGGCAAAGCATGGGATTTAGAGAATCAAGAAATTGACAAAGCGCGTCAGGCAGGGGATTCTGTTGGTGGCGTTATTGCGTGCAAGATCACAGGTGTTCCAGCTGGGATTGGCGATGCCTTCTTTGGCGGCATTGAAAGTCGCTTAGCGGTTGGTATTTTTGGCATTCCTGGGGTTAAAGGTCTTGAATTTGGATCGGGATTTAAAGGCAGTCGATTACGCGGCTCCGAAAACAATGATCCCTTTATTCGGCAAGGAAACCATATTGTAACGGCAACCAATCATCATGGGGGAATCTTAGGGGGGATTTCATCAGGAATGCCCATTACCTTTCGCGTGGCAGTCAAGCCAACCCCATCTATTGCCAAAGGCCAAAAAAGTGTTAATTTAGAAACAGGAGAAAGCGTCCCTTTAAACATAGCGGGGCGGCATGATCCTTGTATTGTACCAAGAGCGGTGCCTGTTGTTGAAGCAATTGCCGGTTTTGTTATTTATGATTTATTAATGGAGGATACGAATGAACGATAAGAATCTAGTGGAATTACGGACAGCAATAGATGGTGTGGATGATCAAATCATTCAGTTATTACAAGAGCGCATGCATATTTCTAAGGGTATTGCAGAATATAAAAAAGACAATAACTTACCGGTTTTAGACCGCGGTCGCGAACGGGAAAAGTTAATGCGTTTGGGAGAAACAGCGTCTAAAGATATGGAACCTTATACAAGAAGTTTATATAGCTTATTGTCAGATATGAGCAAAGCTTATCAAAAGAAATTAACAGGACATCAGAGCAAAATATATAAGGCTTATAAAGAAGCCCTGACTCATACACCAGAAGAATTTCCACAACGGGAAACCATTGCATGCCAAGGCGTAGAAGGCGCCTATTCACAATTAGCCTGTGATAAATTATTTGATGTGCCGTGCATTTTATATATGAAAAACTTTGAAGGTGTTTTTGCAGCGATTAATAGTGGCCTTTGCCAATATGGGGTATTGCCATTAGAAAACAGTACTGCAGGATCGGTCAATAAAATTTATACGCTGATGCTAAAATACCATTTCCACATTGTTCGCAGTGCACGGGTGAAGATTGACCATAATCTATTAGCGAATGAAGGGGCAACGAAAGGAAGCATTAAAGAAATCGTTTCACATGAACAAGCCTTTTTACAATGTAGTGAGTACTTAAAAGATTTTCCAGATGCGGAAATAACGGTCTGTGAAAACACCGCAGTTGCAGCAAAAATGGTTCGCGAATCCGGTAGAACTGATGTTGCAGCCCTTTCTTCTTATACCTGCGCAGAATTGTATGATCTTGAGATTTTAGAATCCTCTGTACAAGATAAAGACAATAACTATACGCGTTTTATCTGCATTTCTAAAGATTTAGAAATTTATCCAGCAGCTAATCGAACCAGTTTGATGATGGTTATTTCCAATAAACCAGGCGCTTTGTATAAAGTATTATCACGCTTTTTCATTTTAGGGATTAACTTAGTTAAACTTGAAAGTCGTCCGATTAAAGATCGTGATTTTGAATATATGTTCTATTTCGATATAGAAGCCTCGGTTTATTCACAAAACTTTGATGATTTAATGAAAGATTTAGATAGTCTAAGTGAAGAAGTCCGTTATCTCGGTAGTTATAGCGAAATTTTCTAAAGAAAAGTCGATCAAAAACAGGAAAAAAAGAGAAAGGGGTGTTCCTTTCTCTTTTTTTTAATGGTCATCACAAAGGCTTTAAATGAAAACTACTTAAACAGTCGTTTGGAAAAGCTGTAGAAAATATACTTTCAAGCAGAAGAAAGCTTAAAATAAAGCCGATTAACCCTTAAAAGAAGCAAAAAAAATCACCTAAAAAAAAGAAAATTCATATAAACAACACAATCGTGATCTATAATATAAAAACAATATGAAAGAGGACAAAAACTGCGAACAGAAGCCCCATAAAAGGGTCCCTAGAGTGTTCTTTTTTTGTGTAGATCAAAGGGAGAAAATGATGATGAAAAGAAGTGTTATAAGGTGTTTTGTTTTAAGTATCGTGACGTTGGGTATTTATTATTGGTATTGGTTTGAAAAACTGAACAATGAATTTAATCAATTAGCTCAGGACGATTATCAAACAAAAGGATGGGTTGTGCTTTTATTGATGGTGATGACTTTAGGCATTTACGGATACTATTGGGCCTATCAACAAGGGCATCATTATGGGATCATTACAGAACAAGCCGATGCGAGTCATTTGTTTTTAATGATGCAATTAATGTTTGCAGGATTTATGGTGCTTGTGCTTATGCAGAATACCATTAACGATACCCTAGATCAAAAAACACTTTGTGCCACACACTAAAAAAAGCCGCCAAAACTGGCGGCTTTTTTTAGTGCTTAAAAGAGAAGAAAGTCTAGTTTGAACTACGCATAGTTTATCTGTTTTTAAGTTCTTCTCGGATACGGCGATACATGATAATCGGCCGGTCGCCTTTTAAAAGCTTTTCTTTTGATTTTAAAGCGGAAATTTTAGGTTTTTGTGTAATGACAATGCGCTTATCTTGTCTTTCAATAATGCGATTGCCAATTTTGCCAAAGCCCGCAATAAAGCGATCGAGCGACTTAATGTTTGTCAGTTTACAATAAAAGCGGATGTATAAAACGGTGTTTTCATCATCCACAGGGGCAAAGAAGATGACAACCTTCATTCGATGATTAATATGGTTCATCCAGATATTAGGGAAAATGAAGTTTAAGTTTGTATCTCTAATTTCACAATCTAAATGCGATTTTGGGGTTTGCCCAACATCAACGGCATTATTGGCACTGGTTGTTAAAATTTCATCTTCGTATTGGGTCATTGGCCCATTGACTAAGGTCTTATGCCCTCTACCGATCGTATTGTGGTGAACAAAGGGTAAATGAACAACATCAAGCTGATTTTCGATACAGCGCGAGTAATGACTATGCCAGTGGTCTTCCATTTCGCTATAAACATAGGAATCGTCAATGCTGTCATAGAAAAAAGGTAATTTGTGAGAGGCATTTTCGATATCGCCATACCAGAAATAAATAATGCCATTGGCTTCTTTAACAAGATAATGTTTGACATTATATCGGCTGATATCAGCGGTCGAGGCTTTGCCATTGGCAGGGATTAACATACACTGGCCTTTGGGGTCAAATTCTAAGCCATGAAAAGGACATTGGAGATGATCACCTTTGACTTTGCCTTTACTGAGCGCCGCGCCACGGTGGGAACATTGATCAATGACACAGCCTAATTTGCCGTTATCAGTTCTAAACAACGCAAGATCGAGATTTAATCTTTTAACCCCGACAATATGATGCGTTTTAACGGTGGTAGAAGGGAGTATGGCATACCATTGATTTAAAATCATTTAAAATCCTCCTTTATGAGAAAAAAACAATCGTTTTTTCAGAGCGGGCTTTTTTGCAATGCTTTGAAATCTAAAAAAGCCTTCAGTATAGAAAATCCAATTATTTCAGCAATTATTTTAAATTCAGTATAACAATGAAAACGTCAAAAGTCAATGAGAAAAAGCCTGTTTTGTTGACCAAGAAAAGCAGAAAAAGGAAGGAAAGATAAGGGTTTCTATTAAAAAAGCCGCCAAAAGTGGCGGCAAAAATAAAGCCTAATGTAGTTGGTCTAAGCGATAGGCAAAGTAACGACGACTGGGGGTTTTATATAAGGCTTTGCTTAAGGCAATGGCGACGACAATCCCAACGGAAAATTGAAGAGTGTTGGGAAGGAGAGAATCAATGGGCGTTAACCAATTACCATACATAATGGCTGCAGCGATATAGTAGCCAGCGACCATCACAAAACCGCCACAGATCATGCCAATCAGTTCGCGCAGCGGAACACCAATAATTTTTAAAGGCGATTTTTCATCTTTAAATAAGCCTTCCATACAAAGGATAAAGGTCAATGCCATTAAGGCTTTAATACAAAAGGTCCAAGGGGCCCAAAAAGCGTAACCAGAAAAGAGATCACCGAGTGCAGAGCCTAAACCTGCAGCTAAAACGCCGCGTTTTTTGCCCAAAAGTAAGGCTGCAAAAAAGACCATGCCATCGCCAAGGTTAATATAACCACTGGTGGTTGGGGTCGGAATACGAATCAAAATGGTTGCGACGGTAACCATCGCAATCATCAAGGCGGTTAAAACAAGATTAGATAACTGAATGTCTTTTTTCATAATGAGCTCCTTTTAATTTTTATAAGGGTGTATTAAAAAAGTTGTTGCTTTCCGAATCACTTACCTATATAATAACAATAAAGTGTTATTTTTAAAATAGGCAATTTATATTATTTTAAAAGATACAGAAGGAGAAAAAAGGGAAATGAATGCACTTATTCTTGAATTAGAGAACAGTTCAAAGACAGCTTTATATATACAGATTTATCAAGCCATCAAAAAACAGATTTTAGCGGGACATTTACACGCTGGTGAAAAATTACCATCCTTGCGACAATTGGCAGAATCCTTAGCGCTGAGTTTAACAACCGTAGAAGGCGCCTACAATCAACTGATGGTTGAAGGTTATATTGAAAGTCGCCCTCGATCGGGTTATTTTGTAGCGTATTTGGCTGCAGATATTCCTAAAGGGGCAGTCAGTGAGCGAGAAGATAATCCGGGTTTTAAGGCTGGTATGCATCAAATCTCATCTATGATTTTTGATCCAGCAGCATTTGATTTTAAAAAATGGAAAAAATGTATGAGTCAAGTCTTTAATGATTATTGGGAATTATTGCATTTTGCCAGTGATCCACAAGGAGAATATGCACTGCGATATGAAATTGCCAATTATTTACATCATCGTCGAGATGTTATTTGTGCACCAGAGCAAATTGTCATTGGCGCAGGGGTGCAGCAATTGACAGAACATATTTTTAGAATTTTAGAGGTCCTCAACGTCGATCATGTTTGCACAGAAATGCCAGGCTATGCACCGGTTAAAAAAATCTTTAAAGACCGTGGATTACCTATTTCACAAATTCCCGTAGCCCAAGATGGTCTTGTCATTGAAAAACTGCCTATGAATATTCGATCATTGGTCTATGTGGCACCTTCTAATCAATATCCAACGGGAGCAGTCATGCCTGTGGGACGACGCTATGCTTTATTAAAATGGGCGGAAGAAAATGATAGTTATATTTTAGAAGATGATTATGATAGTGAATTGCGTTATTTTGGACGACCAATACCGGCATTACAAGGGATTGATGGTGGGAATCGGGTGATTTATATGGGGTCTTTTTCATCGACGCTTTTTCCAGCCGTCAAAATCAGTTATATGGTTTTGCCAAAAAAGCTTTCTGATATTTTTCATCGAATCAAAGAGATGTTTGGACAAACCTGTTCTAAATCCGAACAATTGTGTTTAGCCGTGTATCTTTCAAAAGGATATTATGATCAAAATATTCGAAAATGTCGTCGCCTTTTTTCTCAAAAGTTACAAATTGTTAAAACCTGTATTGAAGCACAAGGCAACGGACGGGTAAAAGCCGTGAATACACAATCAGGGATTAATGTGACCCTAAGTGTTAAGACACAGGAGCCATTAAAAAGTCTTTGTCAAAAAGGAGAAGATTTAGGGATTCAAGTCCGTGCCGTTAAGGAGTTGAGTGATCCAACCCATAAAGTGCTGATTGTTTTATACAATCGTATTCCGATAGAGGAACTTCAAGGTGTTTTAACGCAATTTTTACAAAAACTTTAATAAGGTTAGCGATTTTTGGTGTGTAAGCGAAAAAAAAGACTTTAAACGCTTTAATCTCCAAAAAATCGTTGGTTTTTGAAATGATTTAGGGTACAATAAAGAAAAGGAAAACCAGCTAATGAAAAGCAAAATAAAAAGATTTTTAAAGCTTTTCAAAGGTCGAGAAAAGTCCTAAATTGAATAAAAAGGAGTTTTTATGCCTGCAACCTATGCTCATTATAAGTTTGGTGATGCTGTGTATCAGCAATTACCCCATCAATTTCAATCTGAAATTGATGTCAATCGATCGCTTTATAATATTGGCGTTCATGGACCTGATTTATTATTTTATTATCATCCCCTTAAAAAGAATGCGATTAACCAAAAGGGGGCGAAGATGCATAATGAATCAGCAAGCCCTTTTTTTGAAGAAGCGCGCCGAATTTTAAAACAATCGAATAGTCAAGCGGAATGGTTCCCCTATATTTATGGTTTTATTACCCATTTTATTTTAGATAGTGAGTGCCATGCATTGGTCTTTGATAAAACAGCACAAGATGGCACATCGCATAGTGAAATAGAGGTGGAATTTGATCGCATGTTAGCGGTAGCGGATGGATTAAACCCAATTGAAAAACGGATGGGAGAACATTTGAGATCTACAGCTAAAAATGCCAAAGCGATTGCCCCTTTTTTTCCAGGATATTCGTGGAGAACCATTCAAAAATGTATTGATGGGTTTATTCAGATAGATACGCTTTTAACTGCCCCAGGAAAAATGAAACGAACATTTATTTATAATGCCATGAAGGTGATTGGTAAATACGATGCCTATCATGGCTTAATTGTGAATAAAGTGCCAAATCCACAGTGTGAAGATAGTAATCAAGCATTAAAAACACACTTTGATTTGGCCGTTCCACTGGCCGTTAAACAAATTTTAGCCTTTAAAGCCCATTTCATGGCGGGAGAAGCATTGAGCGAACGGTATAATACGACGTATTGTTCCAAAGAACGGATTGAAGAATGAAAAAATTTACATTAAGCAAGTTAGAGAAACACTGGATTAGTTATGATGTTGGTAATTCAGCCTTTACATTACTCATTACGACGATTATGCCAATTTATTTTAGCGGTCTTGCCCAAAAAGAAGGAATGAGTGCGGTCGATTATTTGGCTTATTGGGGATATGCAGCTTCTGTCACAACGTTGATCGTTGCCTTTCTTGGACCAATATTAGGAACATTTTCAGATTTACCACAAATGCGGAAAAAAATTTTTATTGGCACTTTAGTTGTAGGCGTAATAGGATGTCTTTCTTTAGGCATTATGCCAGATTGGTTTATGTTTTTAGTCGTTTTTGTGATTGCAAAAGTTGGCTATAGTGCAAGTCTAGTCGTTTATGATTCGATGTTATCCGATATTACTAAAAATGAACGTATGGATATTGTTTCTTCTTATGGCTATGCCTATGGCTATATTGGCTCTTGTGTCCCATTTGTGATCAGTTTATTATTAGTATTAGGGGGAAGTAAGGTTGGTATATCAACTGGTCTTGCGATGAATTTAGCTTTTTGGGTGACGGCCCTGTGGTGGGTGGGGTTTTCCTTGCCACTGATTAAAAATTATCAACAAATTTATTTTGTGAAATCGAAAGCGCAGCCAGTTAAAGATAGCTTTGTAAGGTTGGGACATACGTTTAGAGATATTGCAAAAAATAAACACGTTTTTGTCTTCTTATTAGCCTTTTTCTTTTATATTGATGGGGTTTATACCATTATTGCGATGTCAGTGGCTTATGGCCAAGCGCTTGGCCTCAGTAGCACAGGATTATTACTCGCGTTGCTCGTAACGCAGATTGTGGCTTTTCCATCAGCTTTGTTATTAGGGCGATTAACCCACAAATTTAAAGCAAGCCGTATTTTAGGGATTACCATTTTAGCCTATTTAGGGATTGCTATTTTTGCCGTTCAATTGAATCATCAATGGGAATTCTGGTTTTTAGCGGTGATGGTTGGCCTCTTTCAGGGAACCATTCAAGCCCTTTCTCGGTCATATTATGCGAAAATTATTCCGCCTGAAAAATCGGGAGAATATTTTGGTATTTATGATATTTGCGGGAAAGGCGCTTCCTTTTTAGGGACGGCCTTGATGGGATTTGTGGGTCAAATGACAGGCAATGTATCTTTAGGCGTTATTGTGATTGTGGTGATGTTTGTGATTGGCTTTATTTTCTTTAGAAAGGCCATTCAATTAAACGAACATTATGAAGAGAATGAAAGGAAGGTATAATAGATGCAAATTGGCGGATTACAAAAATTAACAGTTTTGGATTATCCCGGAAAAGTAGCGGCAACAATTTTCACTAAAGGATGCAATTTGAGATGCCCTTTTTGTCATAACAAGGATTTAGTCGTTGGTTTAGATCAAATAGGGTTTATTCCAGAAGACGAGGTTTTTGCGTTTTTAAAAAAACGCCAGAACATATTAGATGGTGTTTGTATTACAGGGGGAGAACCTTTGATGCACCCCGAAATTGAGCCTTTGATCCGGGAAATAAAAGCCTTAGGCTATGCGATTAAACTCGATACGAACGGGACATTTCCAGAACGATTAAGCGCATTAATTGATCAAAATCTTTTAGATTATGTTGCGATGGATATTAAGAGCAGTCCGGAGCATTATGCAGAGATTACCGGCTGTGAAGCCTTACCCATTGATCAGATTGACCAGTCTATTCATCTTTTAATGAAAAATCGAGTGGCTTATGAATTTAGAACAACGATGATTAAAGAGTACCATAGCGTGGATGATTTTATTAAAATTGCCGAATGGATTGATGGCGCGAAGGCCTATTATTTGCAGGCGTTTGTGGATAGTGGGCATTTAATTGGTAGTAGAAAATTTCATGCCTTTAGCACAGAAGAAGCCGAACATATTCAAAAAATAGTAAAGCCTAAAATGGAAAAGGTGACCTTAAGAGGCTATTCATAAAAAAAGCCGCTAACTGCGGCTTTTTAGCTTTCTTATGAAGAAAGCTTTTTTTTATGTCAAAGTAGCAAAAACACGCAGTATAAAGAGTCGAAAAACAAATAAAAAGCGTTTTTGAAAGAGCTTTTCAAATGATCGAAGCGACATGCAATTGCATAAAAGAAAACCTTGACGCAGGGTCGAATCTTGATTATAATAATAGTATTATGCAAAAATAAAAGGAGGCAGAATGAAGGAAAAAGAACAATGGGGAAGCCATATTGGCTTTTTATTGGCATCCATTGGTGCAGCAGTTGGATTAGGAAACTTGTGGGGATTTCCATACAAAATGGGGGTTAGTGGCGGATTTGCTTTTTTAATGATTTATATTCTCTTGGCTATTTTGGTTGGGTTTGTGACGATGACGGCGGAGCTGGTTATTGGTCGAAAAACAAAAAAAGGGGCTTTGTTAGCTTATCGAGATTTAAAGAAGAAATATGCGTTTGTTGGATGGTTACCACTTTTAGCATCATTATTCTTTCTTTCATTTTATGTGTCTTTAGGGGGATACTGTATTAAATATGCCGTAGCCAATTTTGGGGATATCATTCATGCGCCCTTTGGCGTTGGCGGTGCTGATCCAACCGCTTATTTTGAGGCATTTACGCAGAATCCTTTAGCAGTATCCATTTTCGCAATCATTTTTATGGCCATTACCGTGCTTGTTGTTATGGGCGGAGTAGAAGATGGTATTGAAAAATTTTCGACAATTACCATTCCAATCCTTTTTGCTCTTTTGTGCATTGTGATTATTCGCTCTTTAACTTTAGACGGTGCAATGGAAGGCGTTAAATTTATGTTTCAACCGGATTTTTCAGTCTTTAAAGGAACGGGATGGATTTCAATTTTGTCTGTTGCAGGGGCTCAGATGTTCTTTTCCCTTTCGTTAGGATTTGGGGTTATTTTAACGTATGGATCATATTTACCGGATGATGTTGATATTGGTCAATCGGCATTAATTATTCCGGCAGCAGATACTGTTGTGGCTATTTTAGCAGGATTAGCGGTTATGCCAGCTGTTTTTTCGATGGGGATGGCGCCCTCTTCAGGGCCAGGCCTTTTATTTATGACCTTACAAGGGGTGTTTGATAAAATGGGTGTTTTTGGGCCGTTTTTTGGGTTTGTTTTATATCTGCTCGTCTTGATTGCGGCGCTTTCATCGTCGATTCCAATTTTAGAAGTTCCTGTTGCCGCCTATCTCGATCATAAAGCCGAAAAAGGGGAAACGGGCAGTCGTAATCGCGCGGCCATTTTATTTGGTGTTTTAGTGGGGATTGTGGCCGTGGTTATTTCGATTGATGGATTAGGAACGAGTCAACTACCGCATCCCTTTGGATTATCCTTATTAGATCTATTTGATTTCTTATCAGAAGGCAGTTTAATGCCTCTGGCTTCATTTTTTACTTGTATCATTGTTGGATGGATTTTAGGGGAAGACTGGCTTGAAAAAGAAATGACAAAAAATGGGAATCCTTTTCGCTTTCGAAGGTTTACCATGATTTGTTTAAAGTATGTTGCCCCAGTGAGTATGCTTTTAATTATTTTAGGACAAGTGAATACATTTTTTAGTCTAGGGCTGTTTTAACAATAGGCAAACAGCTGTAGAAAAAGGGGTTTCGAATTGACTGATTTGTAGATCAGAACAAAAACACAGAAATTGAGTTGAGTGCATCAAAAGATCGTGGTCAAAGGATGAAAGCCCTATTTTGCATGTAATTATATTGACATTGTCAATATAATGGTGTATAATATACTCAATAAGAAAGAAAGTGGGTAGAAAAATGGGACAAACTAATATTAATATTCGAATGGATGAAGATTTAAAAAAAGCCTTTGCGACTTTTTGTTCAACCGTTGGCATGAATATGACAACCGCATTTTGTGTTTTTGCAAAACAATGTGTTCGGGAACAGCGTATTCCTTTTGAAATCACAGCAGCCTCTTCCCGAGTAGTTAACTTAGAAAGCGACCCGACGAAAGAAGCAAAATTGTGGTACGATGAAATTTAAGGTACATTAAAAAAGCAGAACGGGTTATTAACCCGTTCTGCTTTTTTAATTGTTTATACTAAAGGATTTAATCCCTAAATGCTTCAGCATAGTGTTTTAGAGAAAAGCAATCTAGAAAAACCAGGATTTAACACGGGTTTTTGAGATAGTGTGTAAAAAAGCGATAAAAGCAAAAACATGTCACAAGTGCGGCTAAAATATCCGCAATCCCTTCAGATAAATAGACAGCTATGATGGGATTAGGAAGGCATAATGGGAGGATAAACATGAGAGGAATTAACAAAATACCTTTTCGCAATAGCGCTAAAAAAAGGGATGTTTTAGCATTGCCCATCGCAACAAAGGTTTGTTGACAAGCAATTTGGGCCCCCATTGTAAAAGCACCTAAAAAATAAAAACGTAAGGCCCAAATGGTAAAAGCACTTAATTCGGTGTCTGTTGTAAAAAGATGAATAAACGTATCTGGAAAGAGGTGGAGCAAGCCCCATAATATTATTGCATAGCCCAAAGAAGTGATCATTAAATATTTAAAACTTTTTTGAACACGGGCTTTATGGCCGGCACCAAAGTTAAACCCAATGAGTGGTTGGGCCCCTTGCGTTAAGCCAATAATAGGTAACATTAAAAGTTGCATTATACTCATTAAAATGGTCATAGCACCAATAGCAAGGTCTCCGCCGTATTTAGCCAAGCTATAATTAAAGCAAATATTTAGAAGGCTTTCTGTAAATTGCATGACAAAAGGGGATAATCCCAAAAGGATACAGGGCATAATGAGAGGGAGATTTAGTTTAAAATAACGCAATTTTAATTGAAGGATGGAGTTTGAATGCGTTAAAAAATGAAGGACAAAAAGCATTGAAACAGCTTGGGAAAAGATGGTTGCTAAAGCAGCGCCTTGAACGCCTAAATCAAAGGTGAAAATTAAAATAGGATCTAGAATAATATTGAGAAAGGCACCAATTAAAATGGTCAACATACTGATTTTGGCAAAGCCTTGTGCCGTAATAAAAGTATTCATGCCAATACTGACCTGCATAAAGAGTGTTCCTAAAACATAAATTTTAATATAGTTAGAGGCATAGTCAATGGTACTAGCACTTCCGCCAAAAAGCATAATCAAGGGACGGTGCAAAAAAAAGAAGATCAAAGTAAGGATAATTGATAAAAAAACAAGAAGCATTAAACTATTTCCCATAATTTCGTCGGCTTTTTTTGGCTTTTTTTCACCCATATAAATAGATGCGCGCGCTGCACTACCCGTTGTTATGAGCATTGTAAAAGCAGAAATCAAAATAATAATGGGAAAAGACAGTCCAACACCGGTTAAAGCAAGCGTACCGGTTATGGGAATATGTCCGATATAAATACGGTCTACAATATTGTAGAGCATGTTGACTAATTGAGCGATAATGGCTGGTAAAGTTAAAACACAAAAAAGACTGGAAATCTTTTGGGTGCCTAAACGGTCTTCTTGCATATCAAAGTCCTTTCAAGTTAAAAATAAGATTTAATATAGTGTACATCAAAATTACCGGCAAATCAAGCTTATTTGTTAAAAGAAAAACAGAGAATCACCATTCAAAATTGTTAAAATAAATTTCTCAGAAAGTTGAGATATGATATAATAAAAAAACGACTTTTTCGTTTATTAAAAATGGAAAAGAAGATAGGGGTTTAAAACATCTTTAAGAAGGCAAGGGTGGCATCAATGCGCATCAAGCAAAGCTTTATAGAAAAAAGCCAAGCCAAAATAGGCGTTATTACAGTCGAGCAGGAGGCAAAATAACACAAAGGATTAAAAAACCTTGTGCAGATTGATGAGACGAACCAATCGAAAGAAGTAAAAAAATAAAGCGGTGAACACTGAAAAGAAAAAAGGCGTTTTAATGGATGAGTACAAACTAAAAACCTTTTTAAGATACTTTATTATTTTTTTAACTAAATGCTTGACAATATAATAATATTATAATATAATAAAAATAGAAAGTGGAGAATCAATAAATGAAACCTTTTGAAAAAGAACTATACGATAAAAATCAAATAGAAGAATTTAAAGCGGAAGAAAGTAAAATCATTTCAGATACTTTAAAAACCAATGAGAAACAAAAAAATAGAGAAGCAGCTATGCGCGCCCTAGATCAAGATGAGAAGAATATTGAGGTTTCAGAAATGCTGAAGGCTCTGGCACATCCAGTTCGTTTGTGTATTGTACGCGGATTAATTGAAAATCAAGGGTGTAATGTTAGCCATATGGAAAGATGTATGGAAGCCTCTCAATCAAGTATTTCTCAATATTTGGCAAAATTAAAAGCTGCCGGGATTGTGAGCAGTACGCGCGATGGCAATGTTGTAAACTATCAAGTTTGTAATCAACAGGTGATCGACCTTGTGAAGATATTATTTAAGGAGCAAAAATGAAAAAAATTTTAATTGTTGGTGGCGTTGCCGGCGGGGCAACAGCCGCAGCACGTTTGAGAAGACTCAACGAAGCAGATGAGATTATCTTATGTGAAAGAGATGAATACATTTCTTTTGCAAATTGTGGATTACCCTATTATATTGGGGATGTTATTCAAGATCGAGAACGCTTATTAGTTTTATCTGCAGAGGAAATGGCTGAGCGTTTTCAGATTGATGTTCGTAATATGAGTGAAGTCACGGCGATTGATCGCGAAACATCGAGTGTCACGATTCATAATCGTAAAACAGATGAGACCTACCAAGAAACTTTTGATCATTTAATTTTATCGCCAGGGGCGAAACCAATCATACCACACATTAAAGGGTTAAAAGAAGCACAAAATGTGTTTGCCTTACGCAATGTGCCAGATACGGACAAAATTAAAGCAGAAGTCAACCAAAAGAAACCTAAACGCGCGATCGTTATTGGCGGCGGCTTTATTGGAATTGAAATGGCCGAAAACTTAAAAGAGTTAGGCCTTAATGTAACGATTGTTGAAAAACAGAACCAAGTCTTTGCACCATTAGATTTTGAAATGGCCCAGATCATTCATCAAACACTCAATGCCAACGGTGTTAATTTAATTTTAGGTGATGGGGTTGATCATTTTGAAGACGAAGGTAAAAAGGTTGTTTTAGAAAGTGGAGAAATCCTCACATCGGATATGACGATTTTATCTATTGGTGTTGCGCCAGAAAATCATCTAGCACAGACGGCGGGGTTAAAACTTGGACCAAAAGGCCATATTATGACCGATGAGTCCTTTACCACCTTAGATGCTGAAACGGATGAACCCGTTAAAAATATTTCGGCCGTAGGGGATGCGATTGAAGTGCTGAATTTTGTCGATGGATCGAAAACGGCAATCCCTTTAGCATGGGTTGCCAATCGCCAGGCACGTGTTTTGGCCGATTATATCAGTAAAGGTAAACCCATTCATAACAGAGGTTTTCAAGGAACGTCTGGGGCAAAAGTCTTTAACATGGAAATCGCAGGAACGGGTAAAAATGAAGAAGCATTAAAAGCAGCAGGCTTACCTTATCAAGTGATTCATGCCCATCGCAGTAATCATGCAGGGTATTATCCTGGAGCAACCTCGATTGCGCTCAAATTATTATATAATCCAGAAAATGGGTCTATTTATGGGATGCAAGCCGTTGGTCAAGACGGTACCGTTAAACGTGTTGATGTCGTTGCGACGGTTATGCGGACAGGGGGCAGTGTTTATGATTTGTCTGATTTAGAATTGGTTTATGCACCACCTTTTTCTTCCGCAAAAGATCCCATTAATATTTTAGGCTATATTGCCGAAAATATTCAAGATGGCATGATGAAAACTTATCAATGGTATGAATTAGATGAACAAATTGCCAAAGGCGCTTATATCCTAGATGTTCGGACAGAGGTCGAAATTATGGCCGGCAAGATTGAACAAGCGGTGCATATTCCAATTGCTGCCTTACGAGGACGATTGGATGAATTACCAGAAGATTTAGCAACGCCAATCTATCTTTATTGTAATGTGGGACATACCTCTTATATGGCTGTTCAAATTTTAAATTATGCAGGGTACACGAATGTCCATAATTTATCCGGCGGTTATACAACCTATAAATTAGGCCATTATCAATTGGCACCTTTAGATTTTAGTGTTCAAGAAACAGAACAGGAGGATCAACCCATGATTAACCCTTTACCAACAGGAGATGTTACTAAAACCATTAATGTGGCAGGACTACAATGTCCAGGGCCTTTAATGGCCACTTATAAATCAATGGAAGACCTTAGCGAAGGCCAGACACTCAAAATCATTGCAACTGATTTTGGATTTGTATCGGATATTAAAGCTTGGTGTGCAACCAATGGGCATACCTTATTGTCACAAGAAACAAAAGGCAATGACTATATTGCAACGATTCAAAAAGGACAAAAGTCGGCACAGCCACTTCAAGGGGTTGCGCAACAGCAAAATGCAACCATGGTTGTTTTCTCCGGCGATCT
>Ga0172378_10001838_pt1 | contig 19678 bp, 22 predicted proteins | sample GrowelOW332metaG_FD_119755 | JGI IMG/M metagenome (GOLD analysis project Ga0172378, IMG submission 119755) | Groundwater microbial communities from an aquifer near a municipal landfill in Southern Ontario, Canada - Pumphouse #3_1 metaG | ecosystem: Environmental > Aquatic > Deep subsurface >... | reverse complement strand
GGCCTTCTCCATCACCTCAAAGAATTCGATGATGAGTCCATCCCTCTTCATCTTCATGATCTTGTATCCGCTTTTGGATAGTTTGATCCTCTTCTTCAATTCGAGGAGAACTGAACGGGTAGGAGTGATATCCTGATTTGGCATTTTCCTCACGCCTTTAGGTACTTCTCTATGTACTTACGGTCAATCCTTGTGATCTGATCCATATCGAGGGTCTTTACGATATCCCATGCGATGGCGAGCGTGTCCTCGATGGAACGATCTTCATCGTATCCCTGACGTACGATCCTATCCTCGAAGAGATCTGCAAAGTCCAGAAGTTTCCTGTCTTTCGCCGATAACGACTCTTTTCCTACGATCGCGACCAGACCACGAAGGTCCTTTCCCTCTGCATATGCCGCATAGAGCTGATCGGAGACCCCTTTATGATCTTCACGGGTCTTACCTGCGCCGGTACCCCCACCCATCAGTCTGCTGAGTGATGAAGATACATTTACTGGCGGGTAGATACCGGCACGATGTAACTCTCTGGACATGACGATCTGTCCCTCTGTAATGTAACCGGAAAGATCCGGTATGGGATGTGTGATATCGTCACCTGGCATGGTGAGGATCGGAATCTGTGTGATCGATCCTTTCTTGCCTTTTATCCTTCCTGCACGTTCGTACAACTGTGCAAGGTCCGTGTACATGTAACCCGGATATCCGCGTCTTCCTGGAACTTCTTCTCTTGCGGCTCCGACCTGACGTAGTGCTTCGCAGTAGTTCGTTATGTCGGTCATTATCACCAACACCTGCATCCCGAGCTCGAAAGCCATATACTCTGCCGTGGTGAGACCGAGACGCGGTGTAACGATACGTTCGACCGCAGGGTCGTCTGCCAGATTGAGGAAGACCACCGCATTTTTCAACGCACCGGTCCTCTCGAATTCCTTCATGAACATCTGTTTCTCTTCGTTGGTAATCCCCATAGCAACGAAGACGACAGCGAATTCCTCGTTCTCCCCACGCACTTTGGCCTGTCTTGCAATCTGCAGAGCGAGTTCATTGTGCGGAAGTCCGGCTCCAGAGAAGATCGGAAGCTTCTGTCCTCTGACCAGGGTGTTCATACCATCGATGGTGGATATTCCCGTCTGGATAAAATCGGAAGGGCTGTCTCTTGCCCACGGATTGATGGCCGCTCCGGTGATATCGAGTTTCTTCTCGGGTGTGATGGCTGGTCCGCCATCCAACGGATCGCCTGCACCGGAAAGAATCCTTCCCAGCATATCTTTTGAAACCGGCATCTTCATGGTTTCTCCGAGGAAACGCACGGAGGCATCCATATCGATACCTGACGTTCCTTCGAATATCTGAATGATCACGATATCGTCAGACGTGTCCAGAACCTGTCCTCTTTTCACGGAACCGTCGGACAATTTAACACTGACCATTTCCTGATAGGCGATGGGTTCTGTTTTTTTGACGAAAACCAGAGGCCCAGCGATCTCCGAGATGGTCTTGTATTCTTTAGATACTTTAGCTGCTGTCATATTTATGCCCCCAGCTCCTTGAATTGTTCATCGAAGTCTTTGTCGACTGCAACAAGCTCCGCATCGACATTCTCTTCAAGTTTGGCTCTGGTGAATCTCTGTTTTGAAGGTATCGCTGTGATCTTTTCCACGGAAGCACCTGCGACCAACGCCTTGTTCGCAAGGTCTGAATACTTCCTTATGAGCTTCATCATCACATACTGTCTCGAGATCGGACTGTATGTGTCTATCGGATGGTATGCGTTCTGCTGCAGGAAGATCTCTCTGATCATCTTTGAAACCTCAAGGGTGATCTTCTGTTCATCCGGCAAAGCATCGGAACCGACCAACTGAACGATCTCCTGCAATTCCGCCTCTTTCTGAAGTGTCTGCATCGCCCATGCTCTCAGAGCAGGGAAATCTTCGGCCACATTGGTAGAATACCAGTCCTTCAACTGTTTGTCGTACAACGAATACGATGTGAGCCAATTAATGGCTGGGAAATGTCTTCTCTCCCTCAGTTTGGTATCAAGGGCCCAGAATACACGAACGATACGGAGTGTATTCTGTGAAACAGGTTCAGAGATATCTCCACCGGGCGGTGACACCGCTCCTATAACGGAAATCGATCCCTCGCCGCCTGAGAGAACCTTGGCGCGGCAGGCACGCTCATAGAACTCAGAGAGTCTTCCTGCCAGATACGCTGGGTAACCTTCTTCTCCAGGCATCTCCTCGAGCCTTGAAGAGATCTCACGCATGGCCTCCGCCCATCTTGAGGTGGAGTCTGCCATAAGCGAGACATTATAACCCATGTCCCTGTAGTATTCCGCGATCGTCATTCCGGTATAAACGGACGCCTCTCTTGCCGCGACAGGCATGTTGGAGGTGTTCGCGATAAGGACTGTCCTGTTCATCAGAGGGTTTCCGGTCTTCGGATCCTCCAATGCCGGGAATTCCGTAAGGACCTCGGTCATTTCGTTACCGCGCTCTCCGCATCCGATGTATACAACGATCTCAGCATCAGACCATTTGGCAAGTTGCTGCTGTGTAACGGTTTTTCCTGTTCCGAATCCTCCGGGAATCGCAGCTGCGCCTCCCTTCGCGAGCGGGAACATCGTATCCAGGACCCTCTGTCCTGTTATGAGCGGAATGTCCGGCTGAAGCTTCTCAATAACTGGTCTCGGTACACGGACAGGCCATTTCTGCATCATAATGACGTCTTTTCCGTCAATCGTCGCAATGGTCTCTTCGACTGTGAAATTTCCAGACTTGATATCATCTATCTTCCCTTTCACATCGATGGGCACAAGGATCCTGTGCTCCATGGTCCCTTCCATGACCTTTCCGATAATCTGTCCGGGACGTACCTCGTCGCCTTTTTTAACGACAGGATTAAACTCCCATTTCTTTTCTCTGTCCAATCCAGGTGCGGTAACTCCACGGAAAATATAGTCTCCCATCTTTTCCCTCAATGCCGGCAATGGTCTCTGAATTCCGTCATAGACGGAGTGCAGAAGCCCCGGACCTAGTTCCGCAACGAGCGGACGACCGGTGTTTGTAACCGGTTCTCCCGGTCTGACGCCGGACGTATCCTCATAAACCTGGATGATAGTGCGATCACCAATGATCTTGATGACCTCGCCCATCAGTTGCTCTTTCCCTACATGCACGACATCGTACATACGGGGGGAGATACCGACAGCGGTAACGACAGGTCCAGCGACCCTATAAATCACGCCTTCTTTACTCATCTATTCATCCTCTTTGTATAAATCAACGCCAATCGCTCTTTTGACCTTCTCTCGAAGATCGGTTTCACCTCTCCCAACGGGAACAACAACAGGTTGGATGGAATCCAATACCCTGTGTTTCACATTAGGAGCCAGAACATCAAGATCCTTTGAATCGACTGCAAGTATTCCGATACCCGGTGTAGCCATCGCCTCAAGAATCTTCTCCTGATAATCGCTCGGACACGCTACGAATACGTGCCTCAGCCCTGCAAGTCTGAAGCCCAATACGAATTCTTCGCTGCCAATAACCGCTATATCCATCAGATCACCAGTAGTCCCTTGATGATTTCTTTGTCAAGTCCGCTCTCGAGTCCTCTCGCAACGATCCTTATGTTATTGACTTCATTCTCTTTGTGGAGCATGAAATCGAAAACAGGAATCACTGACAACGGATAGAGGTGCGAGAACTTCCTTGCTTCTTTCATCTTGTATTTTTTCATCCCGGCCACAATGTCCCTGAGCGAATTGGTCTCTGCGTCCAGCGCCTCTTTGATATCATCGTAGAAATCTAATTGCGCCAAATCGTTTATTGCCGCCGAGACGGTCTCGGCATTGGCAAGCTGAGTGGCCAGCTTTTTGTCTATATCTTTTCCGCCGGAGATGATGTATTTCATTACAGGCTCTCCGTGAACTCCTTCCATCTTCAATTCCAGGATCGTCTCGAGATTGATGATGTCGATCTCCTTTCTGATGAAATCTTGGAACAGGCGCTTAGGTCTCGATGAGGCATCTATACTCACAAGAAGTCTCTCGTAATGATTCCTGTCGAGAAAATCCTCAATCTCCGTGAGATTACCGTCCACCCTGTAGGCGGCCAAAATCTCCTGTGGGAAAGAAACCGACGCCATTTTACTGTACGCTGCTATGATCTCGTCACCTGTCTCAAGAGCGATCAACTTGTCCAATGCTTCACTGTCCAAGCTGCCTGCGGGGACGAGGTCCTCCCTTATGTCCTCTGCTCCCAAGCCGAATGACTTGCCACGAAGAATGACCTTGAAGTTCCAAATGTCCCATTTCTCCAGTGCGGCTGCGATCATATCGTACAATTCACCGGTCGTGGACTGAAGAATGCCCCTGAAGAGTCTGGCCATGTTCCTGTAGGTTGCGTGCTCGATAAGGTTTATGCCTTCGAATTTGCCCGTAAGCTCGACAATCTCCGTCTGATATCCGGTCTCACTGATGAAACGAGATATCTCTGGAAGACTCATCATGAGCATCTTTGAGTATGCGTCGTCGCCCATGAGTAGCGATTTCTTAGCTTTCACGCGCGCGACCGTGTACGGATAGTTGCCCTTCTTTCCTTTCTTGCGCCCGAACATGCCCTTCACCCGAAGAGAATATTCGATAGGTCTTTCAGCTTGCGGTCCCAAACCGTCTGAAGAATCGTCTTGTACTGCATATCGACCTGAATGGCTCCGTCTTCGCTTTCAAGGACGAGCCCACCGGTGATACCTTCATCGGCAATGATCGATGATACCCCAAGATCCTGCGCTGTAAACGACTCTCCCGCCGCGATATACGCTTTGGGTTTGTCGATGACCTGTTTCGACACTGCCACCATCTTTCTGTACTGCTCCAATTTTTCAGCAACTGGAGTAGATTCAAGAGAAGCGAGCGTTTCTGCGAATGCCTTTGCGAGGATTTCCTTCTTTTTCACAAGGACGATCTTCTTGCTCTCCAGCTCTGCGCTGGAGATCTCCTGACGGTCAAGACGCTCAATAGCTTCTTTGAGCCTCTTTTCCTCTTTCTCTTTCATAGTGGAGATCTCCGCGTCCGCGTTGGCAATGATCTTTGCAATTTCGACGTCCGCCGCTGTCTTTATCGCAGCGGCGGATTCGTCCGCAAAACGATCGATCTCCATCTTTACATCATCTAATGCCATGAAACGGCCTCTGATCTACGATTACATCACGAAGATTCCAAGGATGGCAACAACGAGTCCGAAGATGACGATTGTTTCCGGAAGAACCATCAAAATCATCACTTTACCGAACAGGCTTACATCCTCAGTAATGGCACCTACTGCTGCGGCACCAACATCCCTCTCTGCAAGACCCGCACCGAGACCTGTTATTCCAACTGCAATACCTGCGCCAATCATGATCAATCCACTTGCGTCTTCTACCATTTTTATACCTCTGTTTCTACGATTTTCGTGTGTTTGCGTTTAACTGTGAGCGGATCATACTCCTGACCGCCGCCCACAAAGAACTTGTTCATCATTTCAACGTACTGCAACCTCAATCCGTGCAGACCCGCTGAAAGGATGGCCAAGACCCAGATCATCAGATGACCGATAAGGAAGACGGGGAATCCTGCGATTACTCCCATCATACCCCCTATACCTGCGCCAATCATGATAATGGATATGTAGTTGAACGCCAACGCCATGCCTGCTTTGGACATGCCTATGGCGGCCAAACGAGTGTAGGAAAGGATATTTCCTACGATACCAGGAAGTTCCAGGATCGCCTGCGCTTTCTCTGTCTTCCAACACAACGCTATTCCTGTGATGAGGAGAACGAATCCTATCACGAACGTGTAAAGCAGTTCACCTTCGACTGCCGGCATCGGTGTCGTGAAAAGCAATTCCGTCATTGCGTAACACACGACCACCATACCGATGAAAGTGAAGATCCATCCGCCTTTCTCGAACATGGCCGCCTTGACACCGTGTTGCATCTTCACGTTGAAGAAGCCGACCACGTAAGCCAATAACAGATGAACGATACCCATGTACACGCTGACTTTCAACAGGAATGTGACTGCGTGCAGTTTGCTGACACCCGCTTCTCCTGGGATGATTCCACAGAACCACTCCGGTAACTTGATGTTCAACAGATATTCCCATGTGACCGTCGTATTGGTCCCTGCCGCAATCTCCGCTGCAAGTTCCCCATCGGTGATAAAGTGCATTCCGAGCATCTCACCGAAGAAGAACATTCCGAATATGAATGCCCAAATCCCACCGAAGAAAAGAACGGTCGCAATACCCTGGAACTCCTTGCTTTTGGCAACCTTGAGTCCGTATGCGCCGAGAATGATGAACGGAATGGCATATCCGACATCACCGACCATGAAACCGAAGAAGAAAGGTAGGAAAACACCGATGATGGTCGACGGATCGACCTCCTGATACTTCGGTACCGAAACCAATGACGTAGGATATTCGAAGTGTTTTCCGTAATTTCCGTTATTGGATTTTGTCGGAGTTTTCTTGAAACGACCTTCGGCTTCTTCTTCTTCTTTGAGATTCCTGCCCCTGTTCTCTTGAAGTTCGACATAGACACTGTTACCCAAGCTTGCGCTCAGTCCTTTTTCGACCTCTGCGACCCTTGCGGTTGGAACCCAGGCATCGACGACATAAGAGAATTCGCTTGTTGCTATCCTGAGGGGTGTTTCTCCTTTCTTGACGGTCAGGGAAAGTTCCTCGTCGGAAGCGACGAGAAAGGATTCGTGTTTTTCAGACAACGACTTTATCTTCGCGTTCATCTCTTCAAGCGCAGCCTCTTCTACGGAAATCTCCGCTACGGTCGTAGCCAAGAGTTCAGAAGGATTGCCGGCTCCCTCTGGGACGGCAATTTCCGTGTATCCGTAATCCGAAAGCGCCGTGGAAATCTTTTCCTTATCAGCCTTCTTTACGAAGACTGCGACAACTCCCTGTTCTTTCTTGTGAAATGAAATGAATGTCTCTGCGTTCGTGAACGCACTGAGAACCTCGGTGGGATCTGATTTCACAGAACCCACAAATACGGCAATCGATTCGTACCCCCTGTACAATTCGATGTTTATTGGAAGTTTGCAGAGCAATTTCAAACTTGCTTCTTTTGCTTTGAGATCTGAAACGTTTTGAGCAATCCTGTTTTTCTCTTCGATGACCGATAGAATTTCGGCCTCCACGGATTCAATACCGTCAGATGAGATTTGCACATCGATATCCTTTACAGAAATCGGTTCTGATTTCGTTTTCTTGGGATTGATACCGAGCTCTTTTTCTGCTGCTTTTACCTTCAGAAGCCTCTCAGAAGCCTTCGGTGAATAAGGACGGGAAGCTCCGATAGCAAATCCTTCATCTGCGCCATTGGTATGATCGATCAAATGAACAGCATCAAGACTGTAGAGAGCATTAATGGCCTCATCCAGACGTGATTTGTTACCAACAATCACAATCCTACTCATCGACTCAGACATTAACATTTAGCGTCCTCACAAATTCTTCATTGAGAAAATCTTTGACCGTCGGCATTTTCGAAAGTGCGATTCTGTCAATTTCGTCTGCTTCCTTCCTTCCTTCTGCAAATAGAGCGTCACGTTTCACGGCAAGGATCTCTTTTTCTTTGGCTAAGGAAGATTCGTAGTTGCTACGCATTTGAGCTTCAGCATCCTGAATCTTTTTTACGGAATTTCTGCGTGCGTCGGCGATTGCGATCTTTTTGTCAGCTTCCGCCTTTTCGACTTTGGCTGCCGCAGATCCTTCCGCCTTTTTAATTTCTTCAAGTATGTCAGTTCGGCTCAATTTACACTCCCCGACCCGTATTTGGTAGGGGTATGTATAAACCCTACTTAAGCCTGTTTGTCCTCTTTATATAAAGGAAGCAGGCGATCAGACCTTGTATTCCCTAACGACGATATTGGTCTCTGAGAACAGATCCTTAGACAAATCATCAACGTAACCTTCGGAATAAACAACTTCTTTGATTCCGGCGTTTATGAGGATCTTTGCACACATGGAGCACGGGTATGTTGTCGTATATATCGTTCCGTCTTTGATACTGACACCGAAATAAGCGGCTTGTATGACGGCGTTCTGTTCCGCATGAACACCTCTGCAGAGTTCGTGTCTTGTACCGGATGGAACGTGCATCTGCTCGCGAATGCAACCCAACTGTTCACAGTGCATGGTGCCTTTCGGAGACCCGTTGTAACCTGTTGACAATACACGTTTATCTTTTACGATAACCGCACCTACACGTCTTCTGAGACAGGTCGACCTGGTAGAGACCAGCTCTGCCATTTTCATAAAATATTCATCGTTGTCGGGTCTTTCCATATTCGGGACAATGACCAACGCATGTATTATACCTTTGACGTCTCACACTATTTATCGTAAGAGAGCGTATCCTGTGTGTGGACAAAGATCTGAAAGATATCTTCGCGGTTATCATCACAACGGCAGTGATCCTGTCCGTCTGTATCGGCGGATTGTTCATTTATTCCGGTCTGAGTTCACCGATCACCGTTGTAGAATCCAGCAGCATGCAGCATTCTCAGGACACTTCTTACATAGGGATTATAGACACCGGCGATATGGTAGTCATGCGCGATCCCAGTAAGATGTCGGTCACGACCTATGTCGTCGGTTCTGTTTCTGGTTATTCGAAATTCGGAGAATACGGAGACGTTATCATATATTATCGTGGAGAAACAGTAAATCCGGTCATACATCGTGCCTTCCTCTGGCTGGAATACAATACGGACGGAACCTGGAACGCTCCTTCACTGGAACGATATACGGGCAATTGGACAGCGGAGAGTCATGGCATCAACGAATGGGAGAACATGGCCGGAATCCTTTTGTTTACGAATTTGGGTTTTGACGGAAATTCTTATGCAAGTATAGATCTCGATGTGTTGGCGGGGAATTATCCTCACAGCGGTTGGCTGACTAAAGGGGATAACAACACTTATTTCGATCAAGCTGTCGGAATATCGGCGAATGGTCTTGTAACCGAGGGAACCCTCAAGGCTGTAGCCGGCATGGAAATTCCATGGTTGGGATGTATCAAACTATATATCACGCAAAACAGCCAAAGCATTGCGATGATACCTTCCAACAGTATTCCTTGTCTGTTCATTGCGATCATGGATCTTATCGTGTTCTTCATAGTGCTGATGATGGTCCTGGATTTTACCTTCATGTTCTTGGATGAACGAAGAAAAAGAAGGGAAGAAGTATAGGCCCCCACCCCACCATTTCCACTCGAGATTGCAAATAATGGGACGGTGAAGAGTTTCAAAGCACGCCGATGGCGTAAATTATGCCGATCATTGCGACAATGCCGAAAACACAGGCAGCGATAACAAGATATCCTTTATGTTTCATTTTTTCCCTCATCGGTATTCGATTGGCAGGATATCGCTTTTTGCTATTAAAAGAGATACACCGTTTCATTTTCAACTCTGAACAAAGTAATTTATACCGTATGGTCGTTCCATCAGAAGTCTGAAAAGAAAGTAAAATTTCTGATGTACAGAAGTGATAATCAATGGATGAATCGATTTTTACACAATATATCCAAAAAAGGAAACAGATTATCAAAAATCGGAACATTCTTCAGACTACGTATATTCCCGAACAATTACCACATAGAAACACACAGATCGATAGGATAGCTTCGATCATCGCCATGGCCCTGAATGGAGATAGACCGTCGAATATAATGGTCTACGGAATGACCGGAACTGGAAAAACGGCTGTCTTGAATTACATAGGGAAGGAATTGAAAAAAATAGATCCCGAAGAGCAAAAATGCTCTTATGTGTATGTAAATTGCGAAGTTGTCGATACAGCTTACGGGATTCTCTACAATATTGTCAGTCAGATAATGATAGATTCGCAAATTCCATTCACAGGATGGAGTTTTGAGAAACTATATTCGGAATTGATAATACAATTGGATAAATTGGACAAGGTCTTCATTGTTGTTCTCGATGAGATTGATCACATGGTTTCGAAAAAAGGCGATATGATTTTTTACTATTTGGTCAAAATCAATGAGAATCTACAAAATTCCAAAGTCTCTTTAGTAGGGATTTCGAACAACATGAAATTCGGAGAACTTCTTGAACCTAAAGCAAAGAGCAGACTAGGAGAAGAGAATCTCATCTTCCCTCCTTATACCAAGGAGGAATTGGAAGACATCTTGACCGAAAGAGCGAAAGAAGCACTTTTCGACGATGTTTTGGATTCTTCCGTGATTCCTTATTGCGCTATCCTCGCTGCGAAGGTTAACGGTGATGCACGGGTCGCTTTGAATCTTCTGAAGACAGCAGCCGATATCGCAGAACGAAACGGAGAATCGATTGTTACCGATGCAGAGGTCAAATCAGCAAAAAACAGTATAGAATTCAATGTCGTCTCAGAAGGTTTGAAAACATTATCACAACAATCAAAAATCATTCTGATGAGTATTATCAAAAATGTCGAAAGAGGAAATGCCGTGATGACCACAGGAGAGGTCTACATAATGTACAAAAGCATCTCTGAACTCCTCGGCACAAGTGCACTTACGCAAAGAAGGGTTACGGATCTTATTTCAGAACTTGACATGATGGGTTTCATCAATGCAAGTATCAAATCACTCGGTCGAGCCGGTCGGACCAAGGAGATAGAACTCAGTATCGCAAAGGATATAGTAGCTGTTTTCAAAAACGATCCGATATTCAAACCTTTGGAATCAAATAAAGTTCCGACACAAACCAAACTCATCTGATTTTTGGATCTCGAGTGGAAATGGTGGGGTGGGGGCCTCTATTTTCCAGTTAATTGTAGTTATCAAGTTAAATAGGAATCGATTCGGTCCTTTTTTATGGATAAATATACCGTTCTGACGATTCTGATCATCGCTTTGATATCACTTCTTGCAATCGCAGACCTGTCTGCAGATTCTTCGGAAAATTCTGAGGAAAAAAACGAATATCTGGGTTTGATAGGCAACATCGAAAGGACAGACAACGGTTTTATTTTCGACTTTACAGATATCGAAGGAGAGGTGATTCACTGTTTCTTCAACAAAGATATCTGTAAAACGGATAAATTACAGATACTCACAGGAAGGTTTTCTGAGAATCGCGAAATCTTCTTCGTGAACACTATTCACGAATACTGATCTCGTTGGGAATCGGTTTATACATCGATTGTTTATGCGGAACCAATGTTCGTGGCAGTTGATGATACAGATTCTCTTAATGGAAATTGTACTACGTTTCTTGCAACCGAGATAATAAAGGAGATGATCAAAGATCACGATCTGATCGAACATCCTAGACTCGTCAGATTGAATCCGGCTGTTCCATGGAAGACAAGAGGTAACGGCTCGCTCGTCATGCAATTCGGTCACGGTTGCGGTCAAAAGAAATTCATAGGTGTGCTTGACAGAAAGAAACTCTATTGCTTCTCCGATCTTCAAAAAGAAGATTCGGATCTTGAAAGCATATGTAAGAGACTGATCCCGATCGTAGAAGCCAATCACTCAGAAGATGCGAATCCAGGAATGGTCATTACGAATATCAGACCGGATCCACTGTTCTACACAAACGGCGTCAGAACAATCATGGATCGGAAAACCATAGAAACAGAATTGAAAAGAATAGATGCGAAGACATTCACCATAGGCAACGGTCGCGGTATCATAGGTGCTACATGCGGTCTCGCATGGATTCCGGTAGATACCACGTTCGAACTTCTCGCATACAGACACAGGGAAAAATGGGGAACACCGAGACAGTACGATCCGTTATCCGTCAGGGATATGGATCATACATTCCTCACGACATTCAACAGTTGGGAAGACAGAGAGAACAAAGTTGCGATGATACCGGCAACACCCTGTCCCGTTCTTTACGGATTAAGAGGAGACGATCTTTCAGACCTGATCGCTGCCGCCGACACACTCGTAACAGAGGACCGGGAAAGATGGGTCGTTTTTCTCACCAATCAGGGAACCGACGATCATATAATACATGAAGCCACGGAATTGATACCCAACCAATCCTATTCCATCATCGGAACCGTGATTGCGAAAGCTCATCATATCAAAGGCGGTCATACATTCATAGACATAGATACGAGATACGGTACGGTGACATGCGGTGCATACGAACCGTCTAAAGAGTTTCGGTTATCTTTCGATCAACTGATTCCTGGCGACACGATCGAGGTTCTTGGTGAATTCAGGGAATCCCCCCGTACGTTGAATGTTGAGAAACTTCATGTTATAGATGCTGTGAAAATCTCCAGGAAACTATCCAATCCGACATGTCCTGAATGTCACAGGAAGATGGATTCGATCGGTAAAGGACAAGGGTATCGTTGCAGAGCATGTCATATAAAAACCAAAGATGTACCTACGGAGAACGGGACTCGATGGATCCTTCCGGGTTGGTATGAACCCCCGACAGCTTCCCGCCGTCATTTATCGAAACCGTTAAAACGCATGGGTTTGGAACAACCTGTTGAGTTCGTCAATAAACGTACAACATAATCGACAATATTATATACAGTCTAGAAGTAAGCGGACTGAGAAGGGTTACCATGGAAGAAGCAGTCATCCTCAGTGCGAACAGAACACCCATTGGCAAATATGGAAAATCCTTGACGAATATCAAGGCAACGGACCTCGGCGCGCTAGTCGTTCGCGAAGCGGTCAAAAGAGCAGGCATCGAATTCAATGATGTTGAAGAATGTATAATGGGTAATGTTATTTCAGCCGGTCAAGGCCAGAATCCTGCAAGGCAGGCTGCCATATACGGAGGGTTACCGCCGGAAATCGGTTCCTTCACTATAAATGCCGTCTGTGGTTCGGGGATGAAGGCTGCGATGCTTGCTGCCGACTCCATCAAAGCCGGAGAGTACAATTGTCTCGTCGTCGGCGGAATGGAAAACATGTCTGGCGCTCCGTATCTTATGCCTGGTGCAAGATTCGGATACAAGATGAACGATCAAACGGTCAAAGATTCCATGGTATATGACGGTCTGTGGGACATCTTCAACGATCAGCACATGGGTTTCACCGGCGAGACAGTCGCCGAAAGATTCCAGGTGACAAGAGAGGAAGCTGATACACTTTCATATGAGAGTCACATGAAAGCCGCTAAGGCCGTTAAAAACGGTAAATTCAGAGAAGAGATCCTTCCGATAGTTCTGAAAAGCAAGAAAGGCGATACGGTTTTTGATACGGACGAGGGCATTCGAGAAGACACATCCATGGAAGCTCTCGGAAAATTGAAACCCGTATTCAAAAAGGACGGTCTTGTTACCGCTGGCAATTCCTCACAACTGAGTGACGGAGCATCCGCTTTGGTCGTAGCTTCGGCCTCATTCGCGAAGGAACACGGAATCAAACCGTTGGCAACGATCGTCGCATATGGTGAACGCGGTGTCAGACCGGAATACATCATGGAGGCTCCGATTCCGACGACTAAACATGTTTTGAACAAGGCCGGGATGACCATCGACGATATAGACCTCTTTGAGCACAACGAAGCATTCGCTACAGCCTCATGCGCCGTTAAAAAAGAGCTCAATGTGCCCGATGAGATATTCAATGTCAATGGCGGAGCGGTCGCTCTTGGACATCCCATAGGTTGTTCCGGTGCCCGTCTGCTGACGACGCTCCTTTACGCTCTCAAGGATCGCAAAAAAGATGTCGGTCTGGGTACACTGTGTCTCGGTGGCGGAAACGCAGTTTCAATGATCGTTCGTCGCTGTTGATATTCTCGGTCGTCCTTTCATCTCTGATCATAAACACATTCTATACTTTTCTCATTTTCAGAAGTGTGAAAGTTGTAAGATTGTCCTTTCGATCCTCCACGTTCTCATGTTCCAAGATCAGATCATAGAATTCCCCAGCATCCTTTTTGCATATCACAGCACAAGAATCTGGAAGCAGGCCCTCTGAGAGCATTTTTGCGGCGAGTGCAGTATCCTCTACTTCCAATCTATCAGTATTCGGATAAAGTTTCTTCAATGTGTTTTTGGTCTGTAACAACGCTTGTACATGTGATGCCAGTGTTTGGATCACGACATCTTTTTTCCTGACAAATACGCAATGATGAATATGGACGATACTGGTCTGAAGCAATTCTATATTGTCCTTTCCCTTAAGTGCCAGTTCCGTCTCGATTACAGGTCCGGCACCGATATTGTTGGAAGCCACGACTCCGAAATCAGATTCTTTGTTTTCCAATGACAGAACGACATCCTTTGAACTTATCAACGGCAATAATTCATAATCTGTCCAATTGTTGGACTTTGCAAACTCAAGTGCGGCTTCCTCTGAGTTCGAGAAAGGCAGACCCATGTAACCTATTTTGATAGCCATTTGGTCATCATTCCTGATACGGAACGATGAAGTGGCTATTGGTATATATTTAGTGGTGGTGCCCCGGGGATATCAGACATATTCGACACGATAGGATGTTGCGGGTGTGTCAGAACGTTAAAAAATTTTAAAGGACGGATTCCAACAGCAAAAGATTATCAACATTCTCTATTATCACAGGTTATGCAGCTGGAAGTCGTTCTCAAAAAAATCGGGGAATCTCGTGCAGATATGACTACCGACATGGTAGAGATGATCAAAATCCCAGCAATCGGACCGATGAACGGCGGAAAAGGCGAAACCTTACGTGCCGATCTGGTCCAAAAATTTCTTAAAGGATTCGATTCCGTCGAAAGGATCGATGTTCAGGACAACAAGGACCCCTCCGTAAAAAGGCCGAACATCATCGCCAAGAAGAACGGTAAGGAGAAAGGAACGGTCTGGATAATCTCGCATATGGATACGGTTCTTCCGGGAGACCTTGAGGATTGGATATCCCCGCCTTATGAACCAAGGGTCGAAGATGACAAGATATACGGTCTCGGTACCGAAGACAACGGTCAGGCTATAATATCCTCGATCTATGCTGCAAAATATATTCCTGCAGGTGTTCTGACAGGGAAATCCATCGGTCTTGCCATAGTTTCTGACGAGGAGACCACGAGTGTGATGGGAATAGAATACCTCGTGAACAACGGTTATTTTTCCGATGACGATCTCGTCATAGTCCCGGACTGGGGAATGCCCGATGGAGAAACGATCGAAGTAGCCGAAAAACATCTTTTGTGGCTCAAAGTCGAAATCGAAGGTAAACAGACACACGGTTCTACACCGCACAGAGGAATAAACGCATATCGTGTCAGTACCAAATTCCTCGCGGATCTGCTGGATCGTCTGGCGGCAAGGTATGGTGAGGACGATCCGTTGTTCAGACCGCCGGTCTCGACATTCGAACCTACGAAGAGCACAGCCACGGTTGGTAATGTGAATACAATTCCAGGTTATGATGAGTTTTGGATGGATTGTCGGATCCTTCCGCGTTACGATCCAAAAGAGATTATTGAATTTGTGAATAATGTGGCAAGGGAACACTCCAAAAAGACCGGTGCGAAGATCACGGTAAAAGTGGAACAGTGTACATTCGCAGGTCAGCCATCCTCGGTGGACAATCCGGATTTCCAGGCTTTCAGAGAATCCGTTTCCTCAATTATAGGGAAGGATGTCGATACGATCGGAGTCGGTGGCGGCACGTGTGCCAATTTCTTCAGATTGAAAGGATTGAATGCATATGTTTGGCAATGTGGCGGCGGTACGTTGCATCAACCAAATGAACATGTATTCTTGGACAATATCGTGACCGATGCGAAGGTCTTCGCGACATTGTTCTTCAAACTGTGTGTCTAATCGTTGAAAAGACGGTCGAGCATCCAATCCGCATCGAATTTTATGATATCTTCGTATTCCTGTCCATTACACACGAATGCTATGGGTTTACCGATCGTATGTGCGATCGAAAGGGCGGCACCGCCCTTGGAATCCGCATCTATTTTTGTCAGGATGACAGCATCGATGCCGATCGCATCATCGAAGACACGTGCCTGTTCCACGGCATCGTTGCCGGCTAGCGAATCTCCGACGAATATCTTCAGTTCCGGTTTGGCCACTCTGACTATCTTTTTCATCTCATCGATCAGATTACTGTTGGTCTGCATACGTCCTGCCGTATCTATCAAAACCGTATCCTTTCTCTTTGCTTTGGCGTGTTCGATCGCATCGTATGCAACAGCCGCCGGATCCGCATCCTGAGTATGCTTGACGATCTTGCATCCCAATCTGTCGGCATGGATCGTCAGCTGTTCGATCGCTCCGGCCCTGAATGTATCGCCGGCGGCCAGTACAACGGTCATACCGTTTTTCATCAGACGATTTGCGATCTTCGCTATTGCAGTGGTCTTTCCGGTTCCGTTAATGCCGACGAACATCACGGAGAACGGTCTTTGCTGTTCCTTCACCCAAGCATCGAAATCGAACTCGTTGAGTTTCAGAACATCCCTTATAGAATCCTTGATTGCAAGTTCTACGACCTCCTCTAGGTCGAAGCTTCGGTTATATTTCTTGCCAGAAAGATTTTCCTTTACGCCGTTCTTTATCTCTTCGACCACCGGAAGTGCGACATCGGCTTCCATCAGGACGATTTCCAGATCCCATAGAAAATCATCCAGGCTGCCCTCCTTTATCTTTTTTCCGGAATCGCCCACGATGGACTCAGAATCATGGAGGACTTGTTTCTTTTCTTCCTTGGCCAATTTCGTTTTTTCCTTTCTGGACAGATTCTCCGTTGATTCTGTAACGGTCGGCGTCTCTTTTCGTTCCGGTTTATCGGAAACTATCTCCTGCGGAGCTTTCTTGAAAAGGACCTTAATCTTGTTCTTCAGGGAATCAAACATGGACAAATCACTGCTGTCTTCTCTGATATTCCTGCTGGATAGCAGTAGCGAGACTCCGAGCATCGTTATTCATCTTATTCATCGTCTCAGTGATCTTTTTCAGGGCCTCGGTGATCTCATCTATGTTGCTGGTCATGTACTCTATCGCCTCATCGAACGATTTCTCGACCGAGGTTCGATTTCCGATACTGACCAGAGCAGTCTTCTTGGAAGTGAGTTTTGCAGTAACAAATGACGACGCACCGGCCGGTACCAATATCTCATCGCCCTCTTTCGCATCGTTCAACGCTTTCAGCGTATCGCGCGCTCTCATCGCCTCTTCAAGCGAAAATTGGAGAAGCTGTGACTGCTGCGCCATGGTGTCCAGCTGTCCCTTGTAGGCGTCAAGCGTGGACATCATTTGACGGAGCTCATCGTCATTCATTTTCATGCACCGACTCTGTATTTCACAATGTGGTTCTGTATGTCGTCGGGTGCCATCTCAGTGATGCTGTCGATGGTGATCTGCCACCTTTTCACTTTGTGTCTGCTACCCAGAGTCGAGACTATCTGTTCTTTTGCAGCATCAACGTCCTCTGCTGCTATTTCGACGGCAAAGGGCTGGTCTCCCATTCTGACGTCTTTGAAGGAACCTTTTACTTGGAAGCCTTTCATTTTTATCACCTGATACGATGAATTATATCTATGTCATAAAGCTTTTGGTCATCCGGTCTTGAATGGAAGTCGAAAAAAGAAGATTGGTGGCATGTATGCCAGGAAAGGAATTCCCTTCGATATCGGTCACAGGTGCCCATTGCGATGAGATGTGCGAGCATTGTATGGGGGTCCACCTGCAGAAAATGATCCCTGTCCATGATGGAAAAGAATTAATGACCGTTGCAGAGAAACTATCGGAGAAGAAATGTACTGGCATGCTGATTAGCGGCGGCTGTGACACCGAAGGCAAGGTTCCGTTGGGACATTTGACGGACGAGATCCGCAGGATCGTAGGCATGGGTTTGTCTGTAAACGTCCACGCGGGTTTTGCGAGCAAAAAGGACATAGAAAGACTGGTATCGGCGGGTGTCAAACGTTTTTCGGTGGATATACACCAGGATCCGGATGTTATTTCTTCGATTCTGCATCTTCAGCGCGATCCATCGGAATATTCGGAACTATTGGATGAGATCACGAATGCAGGCGGAGTACCGATTCCGCATCTCACCGTCGGATTCGGTATTCGGGACCTTTCTCTTTCGGCAAGATTGGTTCAAGAGAAAAGATTGACAAATATTGTATTGCTGGCACTGGTTCCGACAAAAGGAACCGGAATGGAATGTGTCCTTCCGACGGAAGACAGTATCCTCTCCGCGGCAGAGACGCTCGTCAACAATGGTTTCAATGTTACCCTCGGATGTATGAGAGACCGTCGTAACCGCAATCTAGAAATAAAATGCATAGAAAGAGGCATCAGACGGATAGCCAATCCATCGAGGGAGACGGTAACATGGGCAGCATCCGAGGGATTCGAAATAGTCAGAGAGCATCAATGCTGCTGCATGTCCCTTTAGAAGAATTTATCCGGTTCCTTCGTACCGTCACCGATATCCGCGATCTTTCTTCCGACAAGGAAAACCGCAACATATTCGGGCACCTGGGTAGTTCCTGCGCTGAGTTTGAAACTTTGTCCTTTCATCGAGATGTCATAATCCCTGTGCAGCGTTACTGTGACGGGATCGTCGGAATATTCTTTCGGAACAGCCATCTTCAGCGGATCGAAGTCCGTCAGTTCAGTCCTGGTTATGGGCGTCACACGTAATCCGCTCTTTCCGTGCACAGAACCCGGCAGACGTATCAGTCTCTTGACATCGGCCGTGACAGGCTCATCCACTTCGCCCGACAGACGGTAGGCCACGTCGTTCGCCATGATCTTGATCAACGCGTCCTGCGTCCCTTTTTTCAGGGTAGACATCTTATTGTTCGTGAATATCAGGTCCCTTGATTTCCTGAGGTCTTCCTGCCATCCCTCCACCGTTTTACTCTGTGAGGTTTTGATAGCGGGATATTCCTTTTTCACGTCTTTGACATCCATATCGCATATGTTGTTGACGACCTCTTTCAGTCCGTTCCTCATACGGAGTTTCCACCCGCCCGCGTCCTCGTTCGGGATTGTGCGGTTTCTTGCGACATTGACCCGTTCATTGCCGTTGATCGTCACTGTGGATGTCGCCACCCTCGCGTACGGGAATATCCAATCGATATTCAGTCCCTTGGATGTGATGTAATCGACGATCTCCCTTCTCTCATGCGTTCCAAGACCCAGAACATCCGCTTCTTTGATGTGTGCATGGTATCCTCTGCCGCCGGAGAACGTGATCATTATCTGCTCCTCGGTAAAACCCAGATCATCCATCAGAAAGGAATCGGTCAGATTAATCATCTCGGTTCGGATCTGACGCAGCATCTCATCGTAGGTCATCCGTTCCGCATTTTTCAGATGGTCCGCATCCAGATCGAATATCAATTCTGCACCCAACCATTCCTTCTCTTCCATTGTGGCAGCATTCGGCGTCCTGTAGTATGCGGTGGAATAATAGCTGTGTGACGGGACCTGTGCTATCAGGAATCTTTGAAGATCCGACGGTTTGGCGAATCCGAGATGTCTCTGAACGAAATTTCTGTCGAAGAACATGAATCCGTATTCCCTTCTCGCAAAACGGTCCGGCATTATGACGGCATTCTCCTTGTAGTACTTTCTGAAAGCCCTCAGAAGAAAACGGGAGTTCGGATCCATGGTTCATTGAAAGGTCTGGTAATGTATAACTATCTTGTTCACACTGGTTATT
>Ga0172378_10001835_pt1 | contig 19699 bp, 31 predicted proteins | sample GrowelOW332metaG_FD_119755 | JGI IMG/M metagenome (GOLD analysis project Ga0172378, IMG submission 119755) | Groundwater microbial communities from an aquifer near a municipal landfill in Southern Ontario, Canada - Pumphouse #3_1 metaG | ecosystem: Environmental > Aquatic > Deep subsurface >... | reverse complement strand
TCATCCACTTGGTGGTGGTGAAGGAGCTGGTAAGGGACACAATCCTGTTACTCCTTGGGGACAGCCTTGCAAAGGTTACAAGACCCGCAACAAGAGAAAGACGTCTGATAAATTTATTATCAGCCGCCGCAAGAAGTAGCGTAGGAGAATACAGTGTCAAGATCTGTTAAAAAAGGTCCTTTTGTAGACAAAAATCTTTACAAAAAGGTATCTGAAATGAACAAAGCAGCAGACCGGAAAATGATTAAAACATATTCCCGCTGCTCAACAATAATCCCAGAAATGGTAGGTAATACTATTTCTGTTCATAATGGCAAGTCATGGATCCCTGTGTATGTTACAGAGAACTTAGTCGGGCATAAGCTTGGCGAATTCGCTCCTACACGTACATTCCGCGGACATGGCGGTACAGACAAGGCTGCAACAACAGCAGCTCCAGCAGCAGCTCCAAAGGCCGCAGCAGCAGGTGCTCCAGCAGCAGCTCCAGCAGCAGCTCCAGCAGCTCCAGCAGCTAAATAAAGGTGGACAAGATGACTGAAAAGAAAGGTTATACAGCCACTACAAAATTCCTAATTGCATCACCTACAAAGGTTCGCCCAGTAGCAAATGTAATTAAACAGAAGTCCTGTTCAGAGGCTATGGCAATTTTGGCCAACATGCCGCAGAAAGGCGCTGGCTTAATCAGTGGAACATTGCATTCTGCTGTAGCAAACGCTCTTAATGCGAACAAGAAGCTTGATGAGGATATGTTATACGTTAAGGAAATTCGCATCGACGAAGGTCCAAGACTAAAAAGAGTATGGTTCCGTGCTCGCGGACGTGCTGATCAGCTCTTAAAACGTATGTGCCATATCACCGTTGTAGTTGACGAAAAGGCGGGAAAATAAAGTGGGACAGAAAGTTAATCCTATCGGTTTGCGTCTTGGAGTAAACAAGACATGGCAGTCTCGTTGGTATGCAGATCCTCGTGAATATGCAGACCTCGTTTTGGAAGATATTAAGATTCGTAAGATGGTTAACGATCTTCCTGAATGCAAAAACGCAGACATTGCAGAAATCGAAATTGTACGTCACCCGCAGCGTGTTACTATTGTTATTCATACTGCACGCCCAGGAGTGATTATTGGTATTAAGGGTGCTAATATTGAAAAAATTAGCACAGAAATCCAGAAGCAGTTGACAAAGAAAGTTCAGATTAAGATTAAAGAAATCAAACGTGCTGAAATCAATGCTTCTCTAATTGCACAGAACGTAGCTCGTCAGCTTGTTGGCCGTGGTTCTTACCGCAAGGCTCTTAAGCAGGCTTCTAGCAACGCTATGAAAGCAGGCGCACAGGGTGTAAAAATCCGTCTCGCAGGCCGTCTTGGTGGTGCAGAAATGAAACGTACTGAAGAACATAAGGAGGGACGTGTTCCTCTTCATACTCTTCGTGCTGACATTGATTATGGTACGTATGTAGCTCTTACAACTTACGGCAAAATTGGCGTAAAAGTATGGGTTTACAATGGCATGAATTACGGCCATGAACAGAATGAAGATGCAGGCGAACTTGTAAAAAAGCCACGCCGTGATCGTTCAGACAGTTCTGATCGTAAGGGCAGAGCTCCTCGTGCTGCAAAAACTCAAGGAGATAAAGTAGAAAATGCTTAGTCCTAAAAGAGTAATCCACCGCAAAGTACAGCGCGGTAGAGAAAAAGGTTTTGCAACCCGTGACAACAACATTGATTTTGGCGAAGTAGCTCTTGTAGCTTTGGAACCAACATGGCTTAATGCAAAACATATTGAAGCGGCTCGTGTCGCAATTAACCGTTGCATTGATCGCAAAGGTCAGATGTGGACACGTATTTTCCCAGACAAGCCAATTACCAAGAAACCTGCCGAAGTTCGTATGGGTAAGGGTAAAGGCGCTCCAGAGTTCTGGGCAGCAGTTATAAAGCCAGGTATGATATTGTTTGAAATTGGTGGTGTTGATAAAGCAACCGCTGATGAAGCAATGCATCTTGCTGCAAGCAAACTGCCAATTAGAACTAAAGTGGCATACCGCCCAACAGTCGAGTAAGGAGTAGAAGATGGCAGATTCAAAGAAAAGCAATGATAAAGAGCTGTCTTACGCCGAACTTGTTTCAAAGCGGAATGACCTCAAAAAGAAGTACATGGATCTTAGATTTCAAGTAATCGTAGGCCATGTAGATAACCCAATGCAGAAGCGCACAATGCGTAGAGAAATCGCACGCTTGAATACGCTTATACGTCAGCAGGAACTTGAGAATCTCAAGAAAGCCGCTGCCGCTGCTGTTAACAAGTAGGAGCTGACCCGTGGAAGAACAGGAAGTTCAGAAAAAAGCTGCAAAACGTTCCTTTACAGGAATTGTTACAAGCGACAAAATGGATAAAACCATCGTCGTTTCCATCGATACAAAAAAGATGGACAGACTTTACAAGAAATATGTTACGCGGACCAAGAAATGCAAGGCACACGATGAAAAGAATGAAGCCCATGAAGGCGACACAGTCCGCATCGTTGAATGCAGGCCGCTAAGCAAAGATAAATGCTGGCGTCTTGACAAAATCATTGAACGCGCTAAATAAGGCGAAGGAGCAAAGTTATGTTACAAATGCAATCTAACATGGTCGTTGCCGACAACTCCGGAGCCAAAATGGTTCAGTGTATAAAAGTGCTTGGTGGTACACACCGCCGTTATGCAGGAATTGGTGACATTGTTGTGGTAGCTGTTAAGGAAGCAATTCCAACATCTACAATCAAACAGGGTTCAATAGAAAAAGCAGTAATCGTTCGTGTAGCGAAAGAATACCGCCGCCCAGATGGAACATACATTCGTTTTGACGACAACGCTTGCGTTATTGTTGATGCAGATAAAAATCCAAAAGGTAAACGTATATTTGGACCTGTAGCCCGTGAACTTCGTGATATGGATTATATGAAGATCGTATCACTTGCTCCGGAAGTCCTTTAAGGAGTTGAAGAGTATGGAACAGAAATTCAAAATCCGTAAGGATGATAACGTTGAAGTAATTGCCGGAAAAGATAAAGGTAAACGTGGTTCAGTAGTGCGTGTACTTACCAAAAATGGCAAGACACGTGTTATTGTCAGCGGAGTTAACCTTGTAAAAAAGGCAATGAAAAGAAAGAGCCAGCAGGATCAAGGCGGAATCGCTGAAATTGAAGCACCGTTGGATATATCAAATGTAGCAATCGTATGCAAAAAATGCGGTCCTACAAGAATTGGTTATAAACTTGACGGAGACAAAAAAATTAGAGTCTGCCGCAAGTGTGGAGAAGCACTGTAATGGATAATTACATACCCCGGCTTAAGAAAGTCTATAAGGAAAAAATTGCCCCTGAGCTCTTTAAAGAACTCGGTTATACATCCGTAATGCAAATTCCTGCTATTAAAAAAATAGTAGTTAGCATGGGTGTTGGTGAAGCTCTCACGAACAAGAAACTTCTTGATGCTGCAGTTACAGATCTCACTCAGATTACCGGCCAGAAGGCTGTTAAAACAAGAGCAAAGAAAAGTATTGCAAACTTCAAACTTCGTGAAGGCAATGAGGTGGGTGCAATGGTAACACTTAGAGGAGCTTATATGTATGAGTTCCTTGATCGTCTTATCAATGTTGCACTTCCACGTGTTAAGGATTTCCGCGGTGTTAAAGCTACTGGTTTTGATGGACACGGAAATTTCTCTCTTGGTATTACGGAACAAATTATATTCCCTGAAATCGACTTTGATAAAATCACTAAGATTTCTGGTATGAATATTAGTATCGTAACAAGCGCTCGTACTGATAATGAAGCTCGTGCACTCCTTACCAAGTTTGGAATGCCATTCAGGAAATAGGGAGAAGTTCATGGCTAAAAAATCATTGATTATAAAAGCGAACCGCACTCCTAAGTACAAGACACGAGCATACAATCGTTGTCAGATCTGCGGTCGTCCGCACGGATACTTACGTAAATACAAGATGTGTCGTATTTGTTTCCGTCAGTTAGCTAGTGAAGGCCTTTTACCAGGCGTTACTAAGTCCAGTTGGTAGAGTGATAGGAGAATAAAATGGCAGCTTCAGACCCAATAGCAGATATGCTTACAAAAGTCCAGAATGCGGCGAATGCCCGTCACGATAATGTAGAAGTACCTACATCCAAAATCAAACTGGAAATCGTGAAAATTCTGAAGACTGAAGGATATATCAAGAACTTTAAGAAAATACAAGATGACGCAGGTCATAGTGTAATTCGTATCTTCTTGAAATATGATGATGCAAACAAGTCGGTAATCCATGGAATGAAAAAAATTTCAACCCCTGGTCGTCGTGTTTACAGTGGATATAAGGATTTACCTCGTGTTTATAACGGTTTAGGTACCCTTATTGTTTCAACATCAAGCGGCGTAACTACTGGCAAAAAAGCATCTGAAAAGATGGTTGGCGGCGAGTTAGTTTGCACTGTATGGTAATAGGAGGAAGCTATGTCAAAAATTGGTAAACTTCCTGTTATTATTCCAGCAGGCGTTACAGTAAATGTAGCTCCAGCTCTTGTAACTGTTAAAGGTGCAAAGGGCGAGCTTAAACAGAACTATAACAACTTGGTTAAAATCGAAGTTAAAGGCAACGAAGTTCTTGTTACACAGGCTAACAATACACAAGAGTCAAACGCAGCACAAGGTTTGTACCGCAACTTGATTCACAATATGGTTACTGGTGTTTCAACAGGATACTCTAAGTCTCTGATTATTACCGGTGTTGGTTATCACTCAGAAGTAAAAGGCAATATTATTGTAATGAACCTGGGCTTTTCAAGTGATTTCGATGTTATGATTCCACAGGGACTTACTGTTACAGTAGATGCTCAAGGAAAAATGACAATTACTGGAATTGATAAACAGCTGGTTGGAGAATTCAGTGCTCAGATTCGTAAGCTTAGAAAGCCTGAACCTTACAAAGGAAAAGGCATTCATTATGAAACTGAAGTCATCAGACGCAAAGTCGGTAAGACCGGCGTTAAATAAGGTATATTGATATGTTCAAAAAACTTGATGATAAACAAAGAAAACGCCTGCACAGAAAAATCCACATCCGCAAGCAGATTTACGGAACTGCAGAACGCCCTCGCATGACAGTGTTCAAGAGCGGCCGTAATTTGTATGTGCAGATTATTAACGATGATGAAGGCAAGACTCTTGCTTCCATCTCAACTCTCGAAAAGGACTTTGCAGACTGTAAAGCAAATATTCCGAGTGCAACAAAACTTGGTGAAGCGCTAGGTGCACGTCTAAAGGAAAAGAATATTACTACTGTAGTATTTGACCGTAACGGTTACCTTTATCACGGTGTTATTCAAGCCCTTGCCGACGCTACCCGCAAAGCCGGGATTGTATTCTAGGAGAGGCTATGGAACACCAGAATAAAGATAGAAAGCCTGAAGATAAAGAATTTGTAGAAAAGCTTGTAAAGCTTAACCGCACTGCAAAAACTGTAAAAGGCGGACGCAGAATGTCTTTCTCTGCATTGACAGTAGTTGGTGACAGAAAAGGACGTATTGGCTACGGATTCGGAAAGGCAAATGATGTTACCGAAGCTATCAGAAAGAGTATTGAGAAAGCGCATGACAATCTCACTACTATTCCTGTAAAGAACGGTACTATTCCACATGAAATTCTTGGAAAATACAAGAGCTCTTCAGTATTACTTAAACCAGCTTGTCCTGGTACTGGAATCATCGCTGGCGGCGCAATCCGTGCAGTAATGGATGCAGCTGGAGTAACTGATATAATTGCTAAGTCAATTGGCTCAAGAACTTCAATGAACGTTGTTCGTGCAACTTTTAATGCAGTGGCAAATATGCTTAACGCAAAAACAGTTGCTCAGAACAGAGGTAAAACTCTCAAGGATTTGTGGGGTTAATTATGGCAAAGAAAATTAAGATTACACTCGTAAAAAGTGTTATTGGACAGTCTCCTGACAAAGTAGCTACTGTTCGCAGTCTTGGTCTTAAAAAGATTAATTCCACAGTTGTACATGAAGCTAATGATTCTGTTAAAGGAATGGTTGCTTCTGTAAATCACTTGGTTAAAACTGAGGAGATCGACTAATGGCAGATTTTACTTTAAGCGCTCCAAAAGGTGCTAACAAGAAAAAACGAATTGTTGGACGTGGTTCTTCTTCAGGACGCGGAACAACAGCTGGTAAAGGAAACAAGGGACAGCAGTCTCGCTCAGGCGGAAAAACATACGTTGGATTTGAAGGCGGTCAGATGCCTTTGTATAGACGTATTGCGCACCGTGGTTTCTCAAACTATCCGTTTAAGAAAGAAAATACTTGCTTCAATCTTTGTGATTTGGAAGCAAAATATGCTGATGGTGAAACAGTTGACAAACAGTCTCTTATGCTAAAGGGAATGCTTGACAAGGCTGATGCTTCAATTAAAATCCTCGGAACAGGGGATATTACAAAGAAGCTCACTGTCAATGTTGATAAAATTTCTGCTTCTGCAAAAGAAAAAATCGAAAAAGCAGGCGGCACTGTAAAAGTTGCTGCTCCTGCAAAAGATGAAAAAGCTAAGGCTCCAAAAGCTAAGGCTGCAGAAAAAGAATCTAAATAAGCAGTGGAGTGACTAAATGGCAAACAATCCTGTAGTAAATATGTTCAAAGTTAAAGAGCTTCGTGAAAGATTGCTCTTTACATTGCTCATTCTCGCTGTTTTCCGTCTGGGAAGTGTATTAACAATTCCTGGCATCAATGCGACTCTGCTTCTGCAGTATTTTGACAATCTTGCCAAGGGAGCGGAAAGTGCGTTTGCCAGTTACATGGACTTCTTTGCCGGCGGTGCATTCGAAAAGTTTTCTGTGTTCATGCTTGGTGTTATGCCTTATATTTCAACACAGATTATCATGCAGCTTGCATTGATTATTTTTCCTTCACTTAAAAGAATAGCGCAGGAAGATGGCGGTCAGCAGAAAGTTGCTGCTTGGACAAGAGTTGGTACAATATTTGTTTGTATCATTCAGTCTTTGGCAGTTACTTATTATGCAGACAGCATTAACCAGGCTGTTCCAGGCGTTATTGTAATTCAGAATCCTGTTTACTTTAAATTGTTGGCTATGCTGACAGTTACAACAGGCGCTATGATTACTGTATGGCTTGGCGACCAGGTTACAGCACACGGTATTGGAAACGGAATTTCTATTTTGATTTTCGCAGGTATCGTGGCTCGTCTACCAAACGCATGTTGGGAATTGATTAAGAGTGTACAAGACGGCACTATTAACGTAGTGTTCGTTATTGTTGTGTTCCTTATGTTCCTTGTAATTATAGGCCTTGTTGTCTATGAGCAGTCAGGTGAGCGTAAGATTCCAGTTCACTATGCAAAACGCGTTGTAGGACGCAAGATGTACGGTGGACAGAACACTTACATTCCTTTCAAAATCAATCCGTCAGGAGTTATACCGATCATTTTTGCTTCTTCATTCCTGACATTCCCGCTTCAAATTGCAAACAGTTTGGCAGGAAGAGCTACATGGTTGATGAAACTTTCTAATATACTTAATCCGCTCGGACTTTGGTATAATATTATCCTTGTTTTGTTGATTGTATTCTTTGCATACTTCTACACTCAGGTAACACTGAACCCTACTGAAATAGCTAAGAATATACGTGAAAACGGTGGTTCCATTCCCGGAATCAGAACTGACAAAACTGAAGAATATCTTCAGAGGGTGTTGAACCGTCTGATTCTACCTGGTTCATTGTATCTTGCAGCTTTGGCTGTGCTTCCAACAGTTATTCAATTGGCATTCCATTTCCCACAATCAATAGCAATGTTGATGGGTGGAACTTCTTTGCTGATTGTTGTAGGTGTTGACCTTGATACTATGTCACAGGTTGAAGCTCTTCTTAAGATGCATCATCACGATGGTCTTACAAAGAAGGGTAAGTTACATTCACGGAATCTCTAGAAAAAATCAAGAATTCCGCGGATTAGTCTAGAACAAGTATTGGATTTATGATACAATTCACCCCACCTTAAAAATGGGGTGACATTTAATTGTAGTTCATAGCGAACTGCCATGATTAAATGCAACTATTATAAATACCAGGGGGACTTTTTTATGAAAGTACGCACCAGCGTTAAACCCATCTGCGACAAATGTAAGGTTATAAAGAGAAACGGCATTGTCCGTATTATCTGTTCTAACCCAAAACATAAGCAGAGACAGGGTTGAGGAGTAACTGATGGCACGAATTGCGGGAGTTGATCTCCCTAACAAACATGTCAATATAGCATTAACCTATATTTACGGAATTGGCCGTCCAGCTGCAAAGAACATTTGTGAAATTGCTAAGATTAATCCTGAAGCAATGATGAATGATCTTTCAGTGGAAGATTTAGCAAAAATTCGTGAAGCTATTGATGCTAATTACAAAGTTGAAGGACGTCTCCGCACAGAGATCGGTCTTAACATTAAACGCCTTATGGATATCGGTAGCTATCGTGGTCTTCGCCATCGCAATGGTCTGCCTGTACGCGGTCAGCGCACTCGCACAAATTCTCGTACTCGTAAAGGCAAGAAGAAGACTGTTGCCAATAAGAAAAAGGCATAAGGCGGAGGTTAAGAATGGCAACCGTAAAAAAGAGAAAAGAGAAGAAGAGTGTTTACGAAGGAAATGTCTATATTCAGGCAACTTTCAACAACACTATTATTACAATTACAGACTTGAAGGGCAACGCGTTGAGCTGGGCTTCTTCTGGTGGACTAGGATTCCGCGGAGCAAAAAAATCTACTCCGTTTGCCGCACAATCTGTTGCAGAAACAGCAGTTCAGAAGGCAGCGAGCTACGGCTTGCGTGAAGTTCATGTTTTTGTTAAGGGACCTGGCATTGGCCGTGAAAACGCTGTCCGTGCATTAGGAACCTTAGGGCTTAAAGTAAAATCAATTTCTGATATTACTCCAATTCCGCACAACGGATGTCGCCCTCGCAAAACACGCCGCATGTAAGGAGAATATCGTAAATGGCAAGATATACAGGTCCTGTATGCAGACTTTGCAGAACAGAACAGAAAAAGCTGTTTCTTAAAGGCGATCGCTGCAAGAGTGATAAATGCCCTATTAACAAGAAACGTGCAGCTCCTGGAAAAGATCCAAAAGGTCGTTCAGGAAAACGCAGTGAATATGGTCTTCAGCTCCGTGAAAAACAGACAATGAAGAGAATGTATGGAATGCAGGAAAAACAATTCCACCTTACATTTGAGCATGCTCTTAGTATGCCAGGTGCAACTGGTGATAACCTTGTTCAACTGCTTGAGACTCGTCTTGACAATGTAGTGTTCAGAATGCATTTTGCTGTATGCCGCAATCAGGCACGTCAGCTTGTGCTTCACCGCCACGTTATGGTCAACGGCCGCATTGTTAATATTCCTAGCTTTAGCGTAAAGCCTGGTGATGTTATTGAAGTCAAGGAACAGAGCAAGAAAATTACTTTGGTTCAAGATGGACTTAAGGAAATTGAAAAATCTGGAACAGCTGCATGGCTCACTGTTGATGAAGACGCTGTAAAAGGCACATTCAATCAATATCCACGTCGTGAAGAAGTTACAGACCTCGCTGATGTTAAAGAGCAGCTCGTAGTTGAGCTCTATTCTAAATAAGGAAAATAAGGAGTTCAGATGGCTCGCAAAAATCTGCTTAAGGGTTTTAAAAAACCAAAAGGCATTACATTTGAGCATCTCGAAACTGATCCAAATTACGGAAAGTTTACCGCATATCCTTTTGAAACAGGATTTGGCACAACTGTAGGCAATACCTTAAGGCGTGTGCTTCTTTCTTCAATTCAGGGATATGCAATTTCTTCTGTAAGAATCACTTCGTATGATGCAGATGGAGTTCCTCATGTTATTTCCAGCGAATTTGAAGCTATACCAAATATCAGCGAAGATACTTTGGAAGTTTTAAATAGCTTGAAACAGATTCGTTTGCGCCTGCCGCAGGACGTTGAACAGGATACACTTCTTTTTGAATTTAAAGGACCTGGAGTTGTAAAAAGTGAAGATTTTGCAAAACAGGGCCAGCTCGAAATTTTTACAAAAGGCCTTGAAATCTTTACAATGATGGAAGGGGCTCACCTTGAGTTTGAAATTCAGGTTGATTTAGGAAGAGGATATGTACCTGCTGAAGTAAATGAGCATTACATTGATGTTGTTGGAACAATACCAATGGACTGTATTTTTACACCTGTACCAAAGGTAAAATATTCTATTGAGCCTTGCCGTGTGGGTCAGCGTAACGACTACGACAAACTTATTCTTGAAGTATGGACTGACGGAACAATAAAGCCAGAAGATGCTTTAGCTGAAGCTGCTAAGATTGCGAAAGATCATTTTGCTATCTTTGTGAACTTTAACGATAACGATTCATTCGGTAGCGAAGAAGTTGACGAAGGTGATGAGATCGTGCGCCAGTTGCTCAACACTTCAGTAGAAGAACTTGAGCTTTCTGTACGCAGTTCAAACTGCCTCAAGAATGCAAATATTCGCACAATTGGCGAATTAACAAAAAAGACGGAAGAAGATATTACCAAGACTAGAAACTTTGGTAAGAAGAGCCTTGAAGAAATCAAAGCTAAACTTGAAGAAAGAGGCTTGACTTTAGGAATGACTGACTACAGCCATCTCAAGGATCTAAACTTGCGTAAACATAAGGAAGAATCAGATGAATCATAAAATTGGATTTAATCCTCTTTCACGCACTACAGCACACCGCCGTGCAATGTCACGGAACATGGTAACATCTCTTTTTAGATATGAGCGTGTTACTACAACAAAGTCTAAGGCGCTTGAAGTTCGTAAAGCAGCTGAAAAGCTTATTACACGTGCCAAAGTTGACACTGTGCATAACAGAAGAATTGCTGCTAAATTCATTGCAGATGGAAAAATCTTAAACAAATTGTTTACAGAGATTGGACCACGCATGAAGGATAGAAATGGTGGCTACACTCGCATTCTTAAGATGGGTTACCGTCAAGGTGATGCGGCAGATGTAGTTCTTCTTGAATTGGTTGATTATAAATTGCCTGAGCCAGAAGATAAAACAGCTAAGACAGCAAAGAAAGAAGCTCCAAAAGCTGCTGAATCTGCTGATACAGCTAAGAAAGCTCCAGCAAAAAAGGCTACAGCAAAGAAAGCTCCTGCTAAAAAAGCAAAAACTGCTGATTCTGCTGAAAAATCAACAAAAGCTGAGGCTGATAAAGCTGACGCTAAAAAGGAGTAAACCATGTCTAAAGCACATCGCGGAACTGGTATACGTAAAGAGCCTAACCACGGACGTGGAACTTGCGCCATTTGTGGAAAGGAAGAAATCAAGGTCTTGTATGAACAGGAAATTGATGGAAAGAAAGTAAAGATTTGCAAATACTGCAAAGCTGCATTAAAGAACAAGGCTCGTAAGGAAGCAAAAGTTGCTAAACCTGCAAAAGCCGAAGCTCCAGCAGCCGCAGAAGCACCTAAAGAAGAAGCTCCAAAGGCATAATTGCATTTGCAGTTTCGTAGCCGCTCTTACTAACAAGGGCGGCTTTATTTTTTTTAAACACATCTTTTAAATTTGACATTAAAAATGCAATATACAGTAATAAATAGCACTATTTTCTATAAAAAATATTTACTTTGTTTTAGAAATTCAGTATAGTTAAACTATCTTTAATAAGATTGGAGGATTCTATGAACAAAATTTCTAAGACTGTTCTTGCTGGAATCATGGGACTTGCTGCTGTTGCTATTTGCGGATGCAGTAAATCTGGTTCAAGCAACACTATAAAGGTTGGAGGAATATTCCCTCTTTCTGGCAGTGTTGCAGTTTACGGTGTTGAGTGCCGTAATGGTGTTAACCTTGCTATTGAAGAAATCAATGCTGCAGGCGGAATTAACGGTAAAAAAATCGAACTTATCAGTGAAGATGATGAAGGCGATTCTGCTAAGACAGTGAACGCTTATAAAAAGCTTACAACACAGGATGGAGTAAGAATGATTATTGGCTCTCTTACTTCTGGATGCACTCTTGCTATTACTTCTTTGGCACAGGCAAACGGCGTTATTCAGCTTGCTCCTGCTGCTACTGCTGTACCTATTACAGATGCCGGCAACTATATTTTCCGCGCTTGTTATACTGACCCATTCCAGGGAAAAGTTGGTGGCAAATTTGCTGCTGAGACTTTAAGCTCTAAGAATGCCGCTATTCTTTATGACATTGGAAACGATTATTCTGTTGGCCTTACAGACAACTTTGTTGAAGCTTATGAAGCTGCCGGTGGAAAAATTGTAGCTAAGGAATCTTACAGCACAGGCGACAAGGACTTTAACGCACAGCTTACTAAAATTAAAGCTGCTAACCCAGACTTGGTTTACCTTCCAGACTATTATGGAACTGTAGCTCTTATTGCTAAACAGCTTAGGGCACAGGGAATTAACACTCCTATAGTTGGCGCTGACGGTTGGGACGGACTTACAGGAAACGCTGGCGAAGAAGTTCTTAACGGCTTCTATTCTAACCACTATGCTGCTGACAGCGACAGTCCTAAAGTACAGGAATTTGTAAAGAACTTTAACGCTAAGTATAACAAAGAGCCAAACTCTTTTGCGGCTCTTGGATACGACTGCGTTTATATGCTTAAAGATGCAATTGCTAGCGCTGGAACAGAAGATGTTGCTAAAGTACGCGATGCTCTTGAGGCAACAAACGGCGATTATGTAACAGGACATCTTTCTTTTGATGCAAAGCATAACCCAATCAAATCTGCTGTAATGGTTGAAATTGTTAAGGCTGCTGACGGTAGTCTTACAACAGTTTATAAGACAACTGTTAATCCTTGACGGTAGTCTGTATTTTATAAAAGCTTATTGCGGCATGGAATGGTTGACGAAAGTCAAGCCCGCAAGGGCCGAGCGAAAGCGGAGCCATGGAACGCCGTGGTGCAATTAGGCTTTTCCGAATAGATTTTAAAAATTATACAAAGAGGTATATGTTTTTGGTTGCTGTGCGCAATTAAATTACATATATCTCTTTTTTTTTATATTGATTTATGATAGAGTTTACTTCAAGTTTTTTTTGGAGGATGTAGTGGATACCTTTTTGAAACAGCTGGTGAACGGTCTTTCGCTGGGTAGTATTTATGCCCTGATCGCACTTGGTTACACTATGGTGTATGGAATTGTCAAGCTGATTAACTTTGCCCATGGCGATGTTATGATGGTTGGCGCTTATACTGGTTATTTTGTTTTGCGCGCTATGGGGGCAACTCCTTTAGGGCTTGCTGTCGCTTTTATTGCGGCTATGGTTGTCTGTTCGCTTTTGAGTCTTTTGATTGAAAGGTGCGCTTACAGGCCGCTGCGTAATGCTCCACGCTTGAACTCTTTGATTACTGCAATTGCGGTTGAGCTTATTTTGCAGAATACTATGCGTGTTTTGCCTTTTGTTGGCCCGGATCCGAGGCAGTTTCCGACTATGGCGACTAAGGTTTTTACTTTGAACACTGCGTCTTTTCCTAACGGTATTATTTCTATTTCTAATATTCAGCTTGTTGTTATTATTTCTTCGGCTGTGCTTATGGTCGTTTTGAATTATGTTATTAACTATACTAAGACAGGAAAAGCTATGAGGGCTGTTAGCTACGACATGGGTGCGGCTAGCCTTATGGGTATTAGCGTTAACAGGACTATTGCTTTTACTTTTGTTATTGGCTCTATTTTGGCTGGCGCTGGCGGCGTTTTGTATGCTACGGCTTACCCGCAGATTGATCCTGTCATGGGGTACATTCCTGGGTTGAAGGCGTTTGTGGCGGCTGTCTTGGGCGGCATTGGGTCGGTTCCTGGCGCTATGCTGGGCGGTGTTATTCTTGGCATTGCGGAAACTATGACTAAGGCTTATTTGTCTTCTCAGTATGCTGACGCGATTTCTTATTGTATTTTGATTGTTATTCTTCTTGTTAAGCCTGCGGGGCTTCTTGGCAAGAAAACTAATATTAAGGTTTGACGGGAGGAGGCTTTTTATGAAAAACAAAATTTTGCGGAATATGCTGATTCCTGGCGTTGTGGGTGTTCTTTGCGTTGTTGTTCCGGCTGTTCTAATTCAGCTTAGGGTGATTAACGGGTACACTGCTCAGATTCTTACTTTGGCGGGCGTCAACGCTATTATGGCTATTAGCGTGAATGTTATTTGCGGCATTACGGGGCAGCTTTCTTTGGGGCAGGCTGGGTTCCAGGCTTTGGGCGCTTATGGTGTTATTTTGCTTACTGCTAATTGCCATATTCCTTTAGGAGTTAGCATTGTTTTGGCGGGCTTGATTGCGGCTTTCTTTGGCTTTTTGATTGGGTTTCCTACTTTGAAGCTTGAGGGCGACTATCTTGCTATTGTTACTTTGGCGTTTGGCGAGATTATTCGTGTTGTGCTTGTTAACTTGAAGGGCATTACAGGAGGCCCTAACGGCAAGCAGTTTAGCACTGTGTTTACTACTTCCCTTACTTACGGCGCTATGATTTCTTATGTTGCTATTATTGGCTCTCTTGTGTTGATTATTGTTTTGCTGCAGAACTTTTTGCGATCTACTTACGGACGTGCTATTCTTGCTGTTCGCGAGGATGAGATTGCGGCTAACTCTAACGGTGTTGGCGTGTTTAAATATAAGATGGTGGGCTTTGTTATTGCGTCTTTTATTGCGGGTATTGCGGGGGCTTTGTATGCTCCGTTTATTGGGTTTATTAAGCCTGACCTTGCTTCTTTTAACAATTCTATTAACGCTTTGATTTATGTTGTTTTAGGCGGCATGGGCAGCGTTACTGGCAGCGTTATTGCGGCGTTTGTTCTTACAGAGCTGCAGGAAGTGCTTAGGTTCTTGAAGGACTACCGCTTGCTTATTTACCCTGTCATTTTGATTCTTGTTATGCTGTTTAGGCCGCAGGGGCTGCTTGGCACAAAGGAGCTTAGCTTTGTTAAGTGCTGGGACGGTATTCCAGGTCTTTGGAAGAAGATTACCGGCAAGCTTAAGAAAAATAACACGGAGGCAAAGTAATGGAAAAAGAAGACGATTTGGTGCTCCGTGCTAAAGATATTTCTATTGTTTTTGGCGGACTTAAAGCTGTAACTGATTTTAGCCTTGATTTGCACGAAGGCGAGCTTGTGGGCTTGATTGGCCCAAACGGCGCTGGCAAGACTACAATTTTTAATATGCTTTCTGGCATTTACAAGCCTACTGACGGCGTTGTTACATTTTGCGGCAGGGACGACAAGATTCGCGTTATTAACAAGAAGTCGCCTGCTGAGCTTAACAAGCTGGGCATTGCGCGTACTTTCCAGAACATCCGCTTGTTCGGGTCTTTAACTGTTGGCGACAACGTTAAGATTGCGCTCCACCAGAGCAGGAATGTCTCTAGCTTTGACGTGCTTTTTAGAACGTTTAAGTTTAGAAAAGATGAAAACCTGATGACAGAAAAGACTGAGCATCTTCTTGAGATTTTCCATATTCTTGACAAGAAGAACGAGCTTGCTAGGAACCTGCCTTATGGCGAGCAGAGAAAGCTTGAGATTGTAAGGGCTTTGGCTAGCAACCCTAAGCTGCTTTTGCTTGACGAGCCTGCTGCCGGCATGAACGAACAGGAAACTGTTGAGCTTATGGAGCTTATACGCTTTATCCGCAAGGAATTTAATCTTACAATTTTGCTGATTGAACATGACATGCACCTTGTTATGGGCATTTGCGAACGGCTTATGGTTCTTGACTACGGGCGCGTAATTGCTTCAGGTCTGCCTAATGAAATACAGAGCAATCCGGCTGTTATTAAGGCCTACCTTGGCTCTGACTATGAGAAGATGGTTTCTGATTCCACAGAAGGCTCTAGCGGGGCTAAAGAAGGGGGCGCTGAATGAGTATGCTTGAAGTAAAAGATTTGGTTGTTTCTTACGGCGCAATTAAGGCTTTAAGGGGCATTTCCTTTAATGTAGACAAAGGCGAAGTTATTTCTTTAATTGGCTCAAACGGCGCTGGAAAAACAACAACGCTTCATTCAGTAAGCAATCTTATAAAAAAAGAAAGCGGCACTGTGAAATTCTTGGACGAAGATATTACAAATGTTGCTCCTGATAAAATTGTAAGAAGGGGCCTTATTCAAGTTCCAGAGGGCAGGCGTGTTTTTGCAAACCTTTCTGTAAAAGAAAATCTTGAGATGGGCGCTTACACTAGAAAAGACAAGGTTGAGATTAAGAAGGACATGGAATGGGTGTTCGAGCTTTTTCCACGCCTAAAGGAACGTCTTAAACAGGAGGCTGGCACTTTGAGCGGCGGCGAGCAGCAGATGCTTGCAATGGGCAGAAGCCTTATGGCAAAGCCAACACTTCTTCTTCTTGACGAACCAAGCATGGGTCTTGCTCCAATTCTAGTTGATGAAATATTCAACATAATTGAAAAGATAAGCACTGCGGGAACAACAATTCTTCTTGTTGAGCAGAACGCATTTAAAGCTCTTTCCATAGCAAACCGTGCATATATTCTAGAAACTGGTATAATAACTAAGAGCGGCAACGCAAAAGATCTTATAAACGACAGTGCAGTTAAGTCTGCATATTTAGGAGGCTGAGAATGTTAGTAAAAGATGTAATGACTAAAAACCCAATTACTGTGGCTATGGCAACTTCTGTTCCAGAGGCAAAGGCTTTGATGACTAAGCAGAAGATTAACAAGCTGCCAGTTGTTGACAAAAGCGGCGCGTTGGTTGGAATACTTACAAAGAACGACTTGATTAAGGCAACTCCAAGCGATGCCACTACTCTTGATATGTTTGAGCTTAGCTATTTATTAAGCAAGCTTACTGTTGAAAAGGTGATGCACAAGGACGTTAAGACTGTAAATGAAAACGAGACTGTAGAAGAAGCGGCGCGTCTTATGGCTGACTACGGCATAGGCTGCCTTCCTGTAATGAAGGGTGAGCTTATGGTTGGAATTATTACAGAGACAGACTTGTTCCATGTGTTCATAGATTTGTTTGGCACACGCCATTCCGGAGTCCGTGTGACATTCTCTATTGACGAAAAGCCAGGGCAGCTTAGCAAGGTTAGCCAGGCGATTGCTGACTTGAACGGCAACATTGTTTCTGTTCTAACAACAGACGGCAAAGATGACGCGCACCGGGTTCTTACTCTTAAAGCTACAGTTATTTCCATTGAGCAGATGACAAAAATTATAAACGACTGCGGCGGCAAGATTGAGGACATTCGCAAGGTTTGAAAAGAAATAAAATGAAAAGAAAGGCTTTTGTCTGCAGTTTGATTTTCTCAATTTTAGTTCTGCTTTGCGGGCTAAGCTTTTCTTGTTCTGATTTTTTAAATGATTACTATGATTTAACACCTGAGCTTTTGTCTTTGTCTATTACAGGCGAAAATTCTGTTTATGCAGGGTATACAATTACTTTAAGTGCTAATGCTTCTCCAAAAGGAACTGATTCTGCCGTTACATGGAGCTCTTCTAATAAAAGTATTGCTATTGTTGATTCAACAGGCAAAGTAACGGGCGTTGGGGCGGGCAGTGCTACTATTACAGCTACTTCCACATCTGACTCAAGCATTTCTTCTTCTACAACAGTTAATGTGAATGCCAATTCATACACTGTTTCTCTTAGTGGAAATTCTTATGTTTCTTTGGGCAGGACAATTACATTGACTGCAACAGTAACTGACATCCTTGATAATTCTGTCAGCATTGATTCTGATGATTTAGAGTGGTCTTCTAGAAATAAGTCTATAGCCACAGTTGATGATGACGGAGTTGTTACAGGTGTTGCTTCTGGATCAGCTACTATTTATGTTGAATATTCTAACAATGGCGCTGTTGCAACGGCAACCAAGTCAATTACTGTTTATTGATATTTTTTACTTTATAAAAAAAGGCTTAACTGTCATAAGAAATTTATGAAGGTTAAGCCTTTATTTTTTGTAAGCAATATGTGCTTTGTCTGCTTGCGTAATCTCTACTTGAGAATCTTGTTAAGAGTCATGTCGTTCTGCCGCCAGTTCTTGTCTACCTTTACTTGCAAATCAATTTCAACGCGGTAAGGGAAAACCTTGCAGCATTCTTTTATAGCGCCAACTCTTATTGAGCGGATCATAGATGCGCCTTTGCCAATTACAATGCGCTTTTGGCTGTCTTTTTCTACACACAGGTACGCCCTTACGTCAAGATGATTTTCTGTCTTCATCTTCATTTCTTCAATCTTAACATAAATTGCATGGGGTATTTCCTGCTCAAGTCGGTTGATTGCCTGTTCGCGTATTATTTCTGAAATTCTAAAGTCAACTTCCTGGTCGGTGTAGAATTCCTCTGGGTACAAGTGCGGGGCAACTGGAGCAAGAGCGTAAATTGCCTTTAAGACATCGTTCACATTGTGGTCTGCCTTTGCGCTCATTTCAATAACTCTGTCTTTTGGAAAGTCTGGCATTGTTCTTGCTAAGAAGTCGTGCGCCTGCTGAGGGTTTGCACGGTTGTCTTCAGTTTTGTTTATTGCAATTACAAGCTTGTCTTTGAACGGCTCAGCCATTTTTTGTATAAGCTCTTCCTCTTCGCCACATTCCCTAGTGCTGTCAATTATGTACAAAATAATGTCGCTGTCTGCAATTTGGTCTGACGCTATTTTTGTAAGCTTTAGGTTAAGCTTTTTGTCGCTTTCATGAAGACCTGGCGTGTCTACAAAAACAAGCTGCCCTAGTGATGTGTTTACAATGCCTTTTATTGCGTTGCGTGTAGTCTGTGGAATTGAAGAGACTATGCTTATTTTTTCACCGCTTGCTGTATTTAAAAAAGTTGACTTGCCCGCGGAAGGCCTGCCGATTATTGAAACTACGGCTGTTTTTGGTCCAAGAGGCTTTTCTTCTTCTTGAGAGTCTGATTTGCCTGATTCTGTTTGAGATTCAGGCTGTGTTTTATTTATTTCCATAATCACCACTATAAAGTAATTTCCAATTTTAAGAAAGAGAATTATGTTGACAAAACAATGCAAATATTGCAAAATAAGCAGGTAAACCGGTTTAGTAAACTGTAGCGTTAAGCAAGGAATATTGATGGCGGCACTATTTGAATTACAAGGTGTTTTTAACATCATTATAGCGGAAAAGAATGATTTTTATTATAATGACCAACTATGGAACAGTTAAAAATACTACCAGGAAAACCTCTGCCACTAGGAGCTGAACTTTCTTATGAAGGTGTGAACTTTTCGGTGTTCAGCAGAAACGGCACAAGAGTAATTCTGAATTTATTTTCAAATAGCGATGACAGCAATCCTTGTGAGTCGATTGAGCTGGATCCTAAAGTAAACAAAACTGGTGATATTTGGCATGTTTTTGTCAAGGGGCTAAAGGCCGGCGCTTTGTATTTGTATCAAGTTGATGGACCGTTTGAGCCATCAGAAGGACACCGGTTCAATGTGAATCAGTTTCTTCTTGACCCTTATGCAAAATGCCTAACTTCGGTTTCTTTTTTTGAAAATCTTCCGCCAAACTATAAAACGCCTGTTGATAAAATTGATATTGAGCTTTCTAAGAATAGGGGCTTAATGAAATTTCCAAAGTGCATTGTTGTTGATGACAATGCTTTTAACTGGGAAGATGATAAGACAATTAACAGGCCGTTGAAGGATTCTATTATTTATGAG
>Ga0172378_10001834_pt1 | contig 19702 bp, 19 predicted proteins | sample GrowelOW332metaG_FD_119755 | JGI IMG/M metagenome (GOLD analysis project Ga0172378, IMG submission 119755) | Groundwater microbial communities from an aquifer near a municipal landfill in Southern Ontario, Canada - Pumphouse #3_1 metaG | ecosystem: Environmental > Aquatic > Deep subsurface >... | reverse complement strand
GTAGAGGACTCCTCAACGGAATTTACGGCGGAAGTTCCCGATGGTGCTGAAAACGTGCCTGCGGAATCACTGAATACATTACCCGATACCGCTAGTAAAGGGGCTGTATCCGATTCACTTAGGAAATCTTCTGCAAAATTTTCTTCGACAACGACGTTCATTAAATCCTCAGATTCTCATATGAGTTCCTCGTCGGCGATAGCGTTAGCTCCTAGTACTATGAAAGGTAAGAACCGCATTTCCATAAATGGAAATGGGAAGTCTGTTTCTTGGATCGGCATAGCCCGGCATTTGGGCGATTCCACAATGATCAAGGATGCAAATATTTCGACCCCTGATACTCGATTCGATTATGCTTCAGATGATACTTTATGTGTGATAGTCGGCAATCCGGACGGTGTTGGCAAAATGCTCATCAATGGCAAGGATATCAAGGTCCCCGTCCGCAAGGGTTATGCAACCCGTTTTTGCATCGTCGATGGAGAAATGATCATTGGAGGTAAGAGATGAGAAAAGCTGAAATTATCCGCAATACCCGTGAAACTAAAATTTCACTTTCTTTGAATCTAGACGACTCTACTCGGGGAACGATTGATACCGGTTCTGCTTTTCTGGACCATATGCTCGATCTTTTTCAAGTGCACGGAGGCTTTTCGCTCAACATTCATTGTGATGGCGACAGGCAAGTGGATATGCATCACAGCATTGAAGATATCGGCATTGTCCTCGGCGAAGCTTTAATCAAGTGCTTGGGTGATAAGAAGGGCATTGAACGCTATGGATTTTACTTTGTACCTATGGACGAGGCCTTGGCCCGTGTTTGCATTGATTTCAGTAATCGGATTGGTATTGTCTGGCGGGTGAAGCTTCCGTCTCAGACTGTCGGTGCAGAGAATATGGATGCTCATCTCTTCGAGCATTTCTTTAAGAGTATTGGAGAAAATGCCCGGATGAATTTACATATAGAACTTTTCTATGGTGAAGATAATCATCATTGTCTAGAAGCCATCTTTAAAGCATTTGCCCGTGCAGTAGCGATGGCTGTAGCGCCATCTCGGAATGTGCTCGGTATTCCGAGCTCTAAGGGTGTTCTTTAATTCGGACTTAGAGTACTGGAATGCGGACTTTGTCGCCGCTTTTCAAGTGCTCGATGGCAACACCGGGGTTCACGGATTGTAAGGCGGAAAGTGTGTAGAAGCGGGGAAGTTTCGTTGCGTCCTTGCCGTAGGCGCGGGAGAGGAGTTTTAGAATATCTTCTCCGTCCTTTGCTTCTGCTAGTTTGTATTTGCTTGTATTTGAGGGGTCGGACTGCAAGTCGCCGAGCGCATTCATGAATTTGTCGGCAAAGTGCTCTTCGTTGTTCCCTGAAGCCTGCTTGTAGGTTTGTGTTGAAGCTTTGGTCGCGGGAGTCGTTTTATCCCCCGATTTAGGCTCTTCTGCGGGAATGCCGATCCTTTTATTTGGAATGGAAAAGGAGGGCATAGTACGGGTGTTTACGCTGATTTCTGTCTCGGCGGAGTCCGTATCTTTTTTAATCGGTTCTGCCTTGAGAATGGAGTCTAATGAGGCTATGTAGGTACTGTCAGGCCAAGATTCCAGTGGGTATTTTTTGTTGATCTGGATGCGTTCGGTTTGAGGAGCTCCATCATCACAGGCTGCAAAAAGACAAAGAAACGGCACTAAAAAAAGAATCTTCAGCTTCATACCTCAAAAATACTATTTAACGACTTGCCAAAAAACTAAAATTCGCCTAGATTTGGGCTTTCAAACGCTAAATCAGCAGGATTCCAAAATGAAAGAAGGTATTCATCCTAATTACAAACCGGTTGTGTTCGTTGATGCGAATACGGGGAAAGAATTTATCACCCGCTCCACGAAGCCGACTACCGATAAGAAAGTGATTGACGGTGTTGAATATGGCGTGGTTTCCTTGGAAATCACATCCGACACCCATCCGTTCTGGACCGGTAAGCAGCACCGCGTGGATACCGCTGGCCGTATTGATCTCTTCAACAAGCGTTTCGCTTCCAACATCGTTGGTGCAAAGCGCAAGACTCGCAAGGCTGCGGTTAAGAAGGACGAAGATCAAACAGAAGAATCTGCCGAGAAGTAATTTTTGTAAAAGATTTTGAAAAAAGCTTCCCTAAAAAGGGAAGCTTTTTTCATTATAGCTTTTTAAATTGAATTTGTATAAATTAGCGAGATTTCCGTAAACTACTTTTGAATTATGGTTGAAACTTTTGGGAAATTCTGCATTGATATCTTGTTGTTGCCGTTGCTCTTCGCGGGGCTTCTTTGGGCTCGCGAAGAAGGATCTTCTTGCGTTGATGGTGTTCTTGTCCGTGAAATTAGATTTTCCGGTTTGAAAGACACAGATCCTAAGGTGGTGGAGAGGGAATTGTTAAATAGGAAGAACGCCCCGTTTTCCTCTGCGGATTTCAATTCTGAGAAGTTGCGGTTCGAAGGCTTGGACCTCTTTTCCGATATTTCGTTAGTTTGTACTGATTCTGCAGGAATGCTTTCGCTGAATTATAAATTTACGGAACTTCTACATTGGATTCCTTCTCCAGCGGGCAAGAAGACGGATCAGGATGGATGGATGCTCGGACTTGCCCTTGCCCATTTGAACGTGGCGGGAGAGGATATCCGGGCTGAAGTACAGTACCGCACGTCCATAGATCCTCTATTCGATTCAAAGGAATTCGCTTTTTATGCATCGTCTCCTTGGCTTTTTAATGCGCCTATTGGCTGGAATATGGAATTTCTGCGGACGGATTCCTGGGATGATTTGCGCGGTTTTTATGACCGCTCTTGGTTGGCCCATTTGGATTTGGATGCCCGGTTGTGGGGAAATCTTTCTTTGATAGGGGGGGCGTCTTATAGGTATGTTCAGAAATATGGCGCTGTTTCCGATTTAGGTGTGGGTACGCTTTATGATGGGCGCGATTCTAAGACGGACCCGCGTTTGGGTGCTTATGAGGAAATGCGCGTGACCCGCTATGGGGCATTTTATGGAGATGTAGAGGATTATGTGGAATATCTCTGGGACAATCGCTTATATGTAAATAAAGATCGCTGGATTACGGGGCTCTATTCGCTCATCCGCTACCGTCCGGGGCATCAGATGTTTTTTGATCGGCTTCACGAGGGCGGTGCAAATACCCTCCGCGGTTTTGATCCGGATTCGAGCGTTCATGGAAAACATGAAGCCGTTTGGAATGCGGAAGAGCGCTTTGTGCTTTTGGAGCGCAGGCCGTTTTCTGTGCTAGGAGCGAATCTTTTCTTTGGCCTGCAACTTGTGGCGGGTGTAGAAGGATCTTTTCTCTGGGACGATAATTTGCCGGGCTGGGAAGATTACAGGCAAAGTATTTACGGCGGTGTGCATATTGTGATTCCTGCACTAGACCGAATTCGCATTGAAGCGGGATATAGCCCGGACGGGGGTATGATTAAATTTTCCGTAGGTCTTTATGAAAAAGCTGTTTCTGAACGTTGGCGTTCTCGTTAGAATTTTTCTATAATCTTCTTATAATTTTTTGTTACAAACGTCTTTTTTAATCTTATCTTTACTTTATGCCTATTAACTATCTTGATTTGCCTATTGGGCCTAAATATCCATTTGAAGTGGATTGTGTTGTTGAAATTCCGAAGGATACGAACGTTAAGTACGAATATGATGAGCGCTATCACGTGTTCCGTTTGGACCGCTGTTTGCTCTCTTCAATGAGTTATCCTTGTAGTTATGGTCTTATTCCTAGCACTCGTGCCGATGATGGAGATGCTTTGGATATGCTTGTATATTGTTCTTCTGCGCTTGCTACCGGTACTGTTGTTTCTTGTCGCGTTGTTGGCGTGTTGGATATGACGGATGGCGGTAAGAAGGATTACAAGGTGCTTGGTGTGCCACTTTACATCCCGCATCCAATACGCGATATCAGCGATGTGGATCCTATGTTCCTCAAAATCACCCGCAATTTCTTTCAATATTATAAGGAACTGGAAGGAAAAACCGTTGAAATCGGTGATTGGATGAATGCTAAGTTTGCGAGGGAAAAGGTCATTGAAGCTCACCAGCGTTATTTTGAAACTCAGGTACAGCATCCGGAAACGTGTTACCAGGAGCCAGAAAATACATCGGAGGGGCAATCTCACGAGCACATCCATAATTCCGATTTGATGATGATTTAATTTTTTTCAGTTTGGCAAAGCTGTTTGAAAATCTATGCTTTTTTAATGGATTTTCAAGCAAAGGAAATTGGCAAAATCCCGTTTCCAATAATTATCTACTAGGGGAGTGAAATTCGAGTGAAGATGGGTGCTAAAAAAAGCCTGCATCATTTAAGATGCAGGCCGTAATAGATCTTTATTATTTTTTCAGGTTTCTGAAAGTAAAAGCGGAGCCTTATAAAGTTCCGCTTTGTAAAGGAATGGTGTTTTATTCAGCAGAATCCATATCTTCGTCGCTGATTTCGGCACTGTGGTACACATCTTGCACGTCTTCATCGTCTTCGAATTTTTCAAGGAGCTTGAGGAGCTTTTGCGCATCATCGTGGCTGACTTTTACCGGGTCGTTCGGAACGTAGGAAATTTCTGCGCTGACCATTTCTATGCCTGCACCTTCGAGTGCGCGGGTCACAGATTCAAAAGATTCCGGCTTGGTGGAAATTTCGTGGATGCCATCCTCTGTGCTCATATCGTCTGCACCGGCATCAAGGACCAAGTCCATCACCTTATCTTCAGTGTATTTGGTGCCATCGACAAGGATCACGCCTTTGTGCGTAAAAGCCCATGCGACAGAACCGGATTCGCCCATGCTTCCGCCATTCTTGTTGAAAATGTTGCGGATGTTTGACACGGTACGGGTTTTGTTGTCCGTCATGCACTTGACTAAAATGGCTACTCCGCCCGGTCCGCGTCCTTCGTAGGACGGTTCTTCCATCACGATCCCTTTTCCTTCACCTGTAGCTTTAGCAATAGCGGAATCAATGTTCTTTGCAGGAAGGCTTTGTCCCTTTGCTTTGAGAATTGCTGCACGGAGACGTGGGTTCGCATCCGGGTTGCCTCCACCGAGTTTGGCGGCAATTGAAATTTCCTTGATGAGCTTATTCCACGCTTTTGCGCGGCCAACGTCTGTTTTAGCTTTTTTGCGTTTGATTGTGGCCCACTTGGAATGTCCAGACATATATACCTCACAAGTTCAAAATTTTTGTGGCAACAAAAATAATTTCATAAAGGGGTGGGTGGGTAGGTCTTTTTTTAAAATAAAAGCTTAAAATAGGCGTTTTTGTCGAAGATCTAGTGGGAAAGAGTCTTGCGATATTCTTCTATCTCGTCGTGGTACTCGGAAACGGCGTTAGCTATGCGCTTTGCTATATCTTTTTGGCCCTGAATCGAGTTCATATATTTTTCCTCTTCAGGGTTGCTGATAAATCCAAGTTCGAAGAGCGTGGCAGGCATGAATGCGCCAACGAGGACCATAAAGCCTGCACCGCCTGCTCCGGATCCCATTTTTTTGATCTTCCCGTCTTCGTAGGTCTTGATGAGGCTCTCCGTGAACATATAGCTGCTTTGTTTGTATTTCTCTAGCCGAGCTTCGATTTTGAACCATTCCACTGGAGATATTTCGTCTTTTCCGTCTTTATCTCCATACAAGGTGACGACTTTGTTTTCGCGTCGGGCAATCGCTTTGTCTTCTTCACTTTCTGGATCGCGGAGTACATAGACGCGGAATCCTTCGACTTTATTCTTGCGGGGGCCATCTACGGCGTTGCAATGCAGGCTGATGAACAGGTCGCCGTTCCAGCGGTTCGCTATTTGCGGGCGCTCGGAAAGCTCAATAAAAGTATCTGTTTCTCGGGTGAGTTTTACGTTGAATCCTTTTGCGGTAAGGGCTTTTTTCAGTTCTTTCGCGATGGAAAGCGCTATGTTCTTTTCTTGGCTGATTTTGCCGATGGCGCCTGGGTCTTTTCCTCCGTGGCCAGGGTCGATGACAATGTTTTTGACTTCTCTCGAACCCGCTGCTTCCGAACCACTTTTATGGATGGGCAGGTCTGTCTGGGCCGGTTTGATGCAGGTTGGCGCTTGATTCTTTTGTTCGGAATCTTTGGAAATTGGCTGGGATAGGAGAATTCTTTTTGCAGAATCTAGCGAATAATTTTTAGAGAATGCTTCGCTGAATATTTCCATAGTCTCAGTAGCGGGAACCCAGATGGTGTCGTCTGCAAAGATCGTCGGTGTAGAAAGCTTAATGGCTTTTCCTGAAGCGAAAATATAGGGAAAACCGACTACAAATGAACAGTTGAAGTTTTTCCCTTCTGCTTTGAAGTGCCTTTCTATGGGTTGCCAGCTGGTAGTGAGGCCTTCGCTTTTGGCGAGGTTCTCTATGTCCACCATCCAGATTCCATCATTCTTGACAATAACGGGAAGGGCTTCTGCTTGTGAGAAGAAGCATAAGAAGAGAAGAATGGCGAAAATCAACGCTTTGCCGCTTTGACAATGCGCGCAATGGCCATTTTCTCGTCCCGGGCGATGAGATCTGCCCGTTTGTCCCTTTGATCCTTGCCTCGGCATATTCCTACTTCAATTTTTACGAAACGGTTTTTGAAATACAGTTTGAGCGGAATAAGTGTGAGCCCTTTGATTTCCTTTGCTTTGCGCATCTTCTGAATTTCGGAAACGTGCGCGAGGAGCTTGCGACGGCGGAGCGGTTCGTGTCCAAATCGCTTTGCGAAAAAGTATTCGTCAATGTGTGCGCCGACGAGCCATAGCTCATTCTTGTCTTCAGCGATATCTACCCAAGCGTCATTCAAACTGCATTTCCCTTCCCGGATGGATTTGATCTCAGAACCGATGAGCATCACACCGGTTTCAAAGCGGTCCTCGATAAAATAGAGGTGTTCCGCTTTACGGTTTGTGATAGTTGGAGTTCTAGAAGGATCTTTTTTCCCATTCTGAGTCATTCTTCTTCGCCTTCGATCTTGTCGAGAATGATGCTGTCCGGGGGAAGTGAATTAAAAAGTTTTTTGAGTTCCCGGCTCGGTTCGAAGATGGGGCGGATCTGTGCGTCTACATTTACTTTTTCGCCTGTGCGCGGGTTGCGGGCTGTGCGCGCTTCCCGCATACGGAGCTTGAACCGTCCGAAACCGCGGATTTCGATGTTTTTGCCTTCTGTGAGCGATTTGGCGATCGCGTCGAGAAAGCTTTCTATGATGACTTTGGTGTCAACTTGAGTAAGACCCGTGCGGGAGGCTATCTCTTCCACAATGTCTTTCTTTGTAATATTGCCTTGAACAGTCATTTTGATTCCCACCCGATTTTGCGTTTGTGCTTGTTCGGAACGAGGGCATCCAAAGCTTTAACTAATTCCTTTGTGCCTTTGCCGTTGAGAGCTGAAGTACAAATTATCTTTTCTTTTTTTGTTTTGAAGATCTTAGCTGCTTTTTCAATGTCCAAGTCCGCCTTGTTGAGCGCGATGACGTATGGTTTTTCAATAAGTTTTGGGTGAAAATTTTTGAGTTCCCTGCGGAGTGACTGAAATTTTTTGTAAGCGTCGGCTTCGAATCCGTCAATTACGAATAAAAGAGCGTTGGTGCGTTCGATGTGCTTCAAAAATTCGTGGCCGAGCCCTTTGCCTTCGGATGCGCCTTCAATAAGTCCCGGAATATCTGCGACGACGAATGTGCGCTCCGCATAGCTTACGATGCCGAGTACGGGTTCGAGAGTGGTGAAGGGGTAGTCGCCGACTTTTGGGCGCGCGCTGGATATTTTGTTCACAAGAGAAGATTTGCCCGCGTTGGGGAAGCCGACGAGGCCAATGTCTGCGACGAGTTTGAGTTCGAGGAAGAGCTCTCTCTTTTCTCCGTTTCCGCCGCGGGTAGTCTTTTCTGGACCTTGTATGACCGCAGAGACGAAATGCGTGTTGCCGAGGCCTCCTTTTCCGCCCTTGGCAGCTATCCAGCGCTGTCCGGGTTCAGTGAGGTCTGCTAATATACGCCCCTCGGCATCTTTGATGAGCGTGCCGCAGGGAACATCGACGATGAGGTCTTCCGCAGAAGCCCCTGTGCATCGGGATGCGCCGCCGTCCTTGCCACTTTCCGCTTTGTACGTATGCAAGTTGCCCATATCGAGAAGCGTTGTGTATTGCTCATTTGCGCGTAAAATAACGCTGCCACCTTTTCCGCCGTCGCCGCCGTCAGGGCCGCCGAGCGGTACGTATTTTTCACGACGGAAGCTGCAAAGCCCGTTGCCGCCTTTGCCGGAACGCACTTCTATGGTTTTTTCGTCTAGAAACATAATACCTCAGGGGAAAAGTGAAAAATGAAAATTATAATCCGACGTCTTCGTCAAGCCCGAGTGCGATATTCATATTCTGAATCGCAGCACCCGAGGCGCCTTTGCCGAGGTTGTCGATGATCGTTGTGACCTGCATGGAATTTTCGTTCCCGAATACGTAAATATGGGCTTCGTTTGTTCCATTGCATTCTGTGGAATCGAGTGAACCGGCATCCAGCGTCGGCTCTGCTTCGTAGGGTAGCACTTTTACAAAGCGCGACGTTGCATAGTGCTTGGAAAGGATGTCATGTATTTCAACGATGCTGGTTTTACGGGTCATTGAATTTTGGAAAAGAGCTGTAGAAACAGACATTCCCTTGTAGAATGGCCCGAGGATCGGGTTGAATGTCGGGTTTTTGTCTAGTCCGCACACCATCTTCATTTCGGGAAGGTGTTTGTGGTGATGCCCGAGCGCATAAGGGCGTGGAGCAAAAAGCTTTGGCGATTGCCCTGGATGGGACATTTGCGCGCCTTCGGCTTCGTAAGAGGCGATCCTGTTCTTGCCGCCGCCTGAATAGCCGGTAATGCTGTAGGCGGCAAGGTCTGCACTGTGTTTCAGAAGTCCCGAGGCAATCAACGGATACACGCCTAGGATGAATCCCGAAGCATGACAGCCTGGATTCGCTATGCGGGTACTTCTGCGGATAGCGTCGCGAAATTTTGGAGAAAGTTCCGGGAGACCGTAAACCCAATCGGGGTTGGTGCGGTGTGCGGTGGATGCGTCGATGATTTTGGTCTTCGGATTGGTGCAAAGCGCAACGCTTTCTTCTGCTGCGGCATCCGGCAGGCAAAGAAAGGTTACGTCGGAAATGTTTATAATGCGTTTCCGTTCATTTGTATCTTTGCGGAGTTCCGGTGCGATGCGCAAAAGTTCAATGTCATCGCGTTTGGCGAGTCTTTCATAAATTTGGAGACCTGTCGTTCCCGCTTCTCCATCTACGAAAATCCGAAATTTCATTTCACCCGTTCCTTATTTGTTTGCGCCGCAGCATTTCTTGTATTTCTTGCCAGAACCGCAGGGGCAAGGGTCGTTGCGACCGATATCGGGTTCCGTTTTGTGAATGGTGGCTTGCTTCACGGCACGGCCATCGTAGAAAAACCAAGCATCTTTCACTTTGTGAAATTCGCCGAGTTCATGGTGGTCTCGGGTAATCGAACCCTGTTTGAATTTGGCGATGAATTCCACCCAGCCGATGTTCTTTTCTTCTTCGGTCTTGGTTTCGAGAATTTGTATGCCGAGCCACTCGGAGTTGCGACTCCAATCAGCGACGCTCTGTTCGTCGAAATCGGTTCGCTGAGTTACTTCGAGGGAATCCTTAAGCCATTTGATCTCTTGCTTCGCATAGGCTGTGTAACGGGAGCGCATAAGGGCTTCGGGTGTTGGAGCGGGAGTTGTTCCTTTAATAATCGGTTCACAGCATTCGGAGTATTTTTTACCGGAGCCGCAAGGGCAAAGTTCTTCAGACATATCCAATTCCTTGTTCAGTGTTCAGAAAAATCAATTTTCATTTCTAAAAAAATCGCCTTGCTAAATTTAGCAAGACGACGGAAAAAAGGAAATGGAGAATAGCTTTGTTTGCGCTATTCTGCGCTCTTTTTAAGGATCCAGAATTCTTCTTTGCCTTTGCGGGAAGGAAGGCTGTTTTCTGCAGGAATCCGCATGGCAACATCGAAAATGCCTCCGAGGCGGGCCATGAGTTCTCCTTCGGAAGTAGAGTGTGGCGGCCCTTGGAGCGTGTTGCCGTTCATCAGTGGATAGAAAAACGCGATAACGATGCCATCGGCCTTGAGCATCTTCTGCCAAACTTCAAAGCATTCGTCGCGGCGGCCTGGGTGGATTGCAGAAAATGTGCAATAGTCGTAGATGATGTCAAATTGTTCTCCGCCCTTTTTCGGGTCTTTGGAGCTAAGCTCGAAAAGATCGAGGTCGAGCGACTTGAAGTTCTTGTGCTTGCGGGAGAGTCTGTCTAGTTCATCCACTGCAGTGGGGCTGAAGTCCACGGCGAGAACGTCGTGCCCTTTGAGCGCCCAAGCTTCGGCGTCATACCCGAAACCTGCACCGGGGACGAGCACGTTCCCTGTCTTAGGACAGGCGGAATTGTTGAAAAAGGCAGTGAGCGCCGGGGTGACCTTTTTTATGTTCCAGTAATCCTTATGTTCTGCATAGAGGGATTCCCAGAAATCAGGCAGATTCTGTGTTAGCATTGGCTACCTTCTGTTGTTTGTAAGCGAGTTGTCCGCAAGCGGCAAGAATATCGCGCCCACGCGGATTCCGGATGGTGATTTGAATCTCTGCGGCCCGGACCTTTTCAAGGAAGCGGTTGACTTCTTCTTCGGTAGGGGCTTCAAGGCTCGGATCGTCCATCTGGTTGAGTACGATTGCGTTCACCTTGCAGCGCCGAGGAGCGCAAATCTTGATGAGTTCCTTGGCTGCTTCATCTGTGCAGGTAACTCCTTTCATAAGTACGAATTCAAAGGTGACATAATTATCTGTCCGGCGTGTATATTCGTCCGTTGCCTCCAAAAGTTTCTCAATAGGCCATATCCGGTTTACGGGCATGACGGCACTGCGGCGCTCGTTGTTTGTGCTGTTGAGGCTTACGGCAAGGCAGCAGGGCGTGTTGCGGTCCACGAGTTCCTTGATTTTGGGGACGATGCCCGATGTGCTTATGGTCATCCGCTTGCGGCCCAAATTAAAGAGCTTCTGGTTGTGGAGTGTGCAACATACGCGATGTACGTTGTCTAAATTATTGAGCGGTTCTCCCATTCCCATAAAAATGATGTTTGTTACCTGGGCGGGCTTTCCGTCGGCATCAATTTCTCCGGTAGAAGTTAGGTATTCGTTGACGCGGATGATTTCTTCGAGGATTTCGCCCGCTTCGAGGTTGCGGGTGAATCCCATTTTTGCGGTGCGGCAGAATGTGCAGTTCATTGCACAGCCGATTTCCGTTGATACGCACACGGAAAATCGCCCGTTTGTAGGTATGAGCACTGTTTCAATGAAATGACCGTCCATTGTCTTAAAAAGCCATTTGACGGCTCCGTCTACGGAAATCAAGTGCTCGGATTCGATGAGGGAGCGGATGGCAAAATCCTTGGCGAGCTTCTCTCGCGTTTGCGGCGGAAGATTTTTCATATCGTCAAAGGATGATATTTGACGGCAAAAGAGCCAATTCTGGATTTGATCAGCGCGGAAGGACTTCTCGCCATTGGCCGATAGCCACTCTTTTAATTCATCCGCTGTAAGGGATTTTATATCGTTAAATTTTGCCACTAGTTGACAAAGATAGAAAAAATTTAAACTAAAATGTAAGTAAAAAAGAAAGCGGACTTTTGTTGCAAGACTAAAATGCTATTTTTCCTAACAATTTGTGTAACTTTAGTAACTTTATATTGGAGTTGTATGGGAAAAAAGAACCTGCTATTCGCTTGCTTGGCGCTTTCGTTCGTCTTTGTCGGCTGCGCCCCGTCCGTAAAAAAACAGGCAATAAATCCCGATGTAGAAGCGGATCCCGGATGCGTCGCCTTAGTCATCGAAGCGAAGGTACTTCCCGTGTTGCCGGATAATAGCACGATCGTGGGGGCTATCGAAATCGGCGATGCCGGAATGTCAACCGATTGCCAGCGAGACGATGTGTTTCAGATTCTGAAAAAGGAAGCTTGCAAGAGCGACGCCCAGCTTGTGTACATCAAGGAAAGCAAGAATCCCGATTCCTGGAGCACTTGCTACCGCGCCAAGGCGGATCTTGTCCGCGTTTCTGACGAAGATCGGGAATCCTTTGCGAAGGCCGCTTCCGAACAGCAGAACGCGATGGCTGGAACGCCTAAAAAGGAAAAAAGCAGTTTTGTGTGGCAAGTAGTCGGCTACACGGTCGGTTTTGCCGCCGGCTTCCTTTTGGTGACATTGTTGCTTAACTAGAGAAGCGACGATGCGCTTTTTTATTTGCTTCTTGATCATATCCCTCTTTTCCTGGACTTGGTCGCAAGATTTTTCCGATTTCGAAAAGAGGCTTGCTTCCGAAGGGCCTTCGGAACGCCAGAACATTATCCCGTTGCGCGATTCCTTGCTTGAAAGCTTGCTGTCAAAAGACGCTGAAGCCGTATCCCGTCAGATGAAAATGTTGCAGACTCGGGAAACCGAAGAAATTTTGCCGCTGACGGACGATGAAAAATTCATCGCTTTTGTTTATATGGAACAATACGACTCCCTTCTTGTATTCTTCGTCAACAACGCGAAAAATGCCTATCGAAAAATCTTTGTTTCGAAGAAGACAATGCAGGACGTTATCGCGGATGATGCGTTGCATGCGTTTCTATTGGATTTTGAATCTCGGAACGAATCGCGTCTGAAAAAAGAAAACATCTTGACGGCGACGCAAAACTCGGCGATTGATCCTGTTTACAAGGCAGAAGCCGCTGCGGTTTATTTGATACCAAACCTTTATAAAGAGAAACGGGCCAGACAGGATTTTATCCAGAATGCATATGCGTTTATCGAAAAATATCCCGACCATCCTGACGCGGATTGGCTTAAAAAGTCCGTCTTGGCGCCGTTGACGGATAATCGAGATTATGTCAAATTCGCCGATAGCGTCCGTCATTGCGGGCTGATGGCCGATCGGGAACGGGCCGCCCAGGATCGTCAAGAACTTTTGAACAAGAAGCTTTATACGAGTGGACTCGGCGCGAGCTTTCTGCTCGGCGTCGGCGTTCCGATGACGGGGCGTCTGAAGCGCTTTTATTCCGATGAATTCAATTCGCCTTTTTCGGGGATGTTCATCGTAGAAATTCCCGTATTGCAACTCTGGAGATTCGAACTAGCCCTGGATGCTTCTGGTCCGATGAATGAGGGCGCAGGAATCTTCGGCTTCGACCTCGGATTTGTCGTTCTGGACAAGCCCCAATACAAGATCACGCCGTATTTAAGCGTCGGCGCGACAAGCGTTTACGAGGAATCGAAAGATAGCGTTTTAACCGGTGGAGACTCGTTTGAATCGTATTCGGCCGGCGTGAATTTTGATTATCGGTTCGCTTCGCATAAATTCTTCTCAAAACGGATCTTGATGACGTATTCCATCCGGGTCAAGTATCAGTTTTCTTATGCCTCAACGAGAATTCAATGGGAAAGCAACGGAATCACCGGCGAAGCGGAATCCTACAAGGGTATCTATCATACGCTTGCAGCAGGTGTCAATATTTTCATCTGGTAACGAAAATGAAAAGTTTGCTGATCTTCCTCTGTCTTTTGGCGGTGGCGCTATTTGCCGAAGAAAATTCTGCGTTGCATTCCGCGCTATCCGATTCCGCGGTAGCGCCTACGAAAACGGAATTGATCTATCGGGGACGGAATTTTTTGGCGAAATCGCTCCAGGCGAAGAATCGCGAAGATGCGTTGCAGGCGATTGCCTATTTGAAAAATTCGGGATTTCGTTCGGTCGCGCTTCCCTACGTCGAAGAAGACCGCAGCTATTTCGCTTTGGGAATGTATGATTCCGCCGCTGCGTGCATCATCCGTAGTCTTCGGGATGAAAATGTGACCATATCGGTTCCCGCCGATGAACTGTTCCATTACTTGAAAAATTTATTTATCTTAAATTCTAATACGGCGGATTCATTGATTGCCGAAGTTCAAAAGTCGGCCGTGGATGAAAAGTATAAAAAGGAATTGCCCGCCCTTCTGTATCTGCCTTTTGTGGAAATGAATCACGAGTTCCGCAATCAAGTCGATGATCGTCAATACATTTATTCAGAAACAAGCATTGATACGACAGCCGCCGCCAAGTTCTTGGACTATGCGGACGCTTTCGTCAACAGGTATCCCATAGATGACGATGCCGTTTGGATGAAAAAATTCTTGGTTGATCCGATTCGTAAGAAATTGGACGAAACGCGCGAATTTGCGGAAAATCCGTGGAAGGACAAGTATTATACAGGTGGCGCAGGCTTTGAAGTCGCTCTGTTTTCTGGCTTTTTCTCTGGTGATGCGGGCCGCCATCTAAAGCAAGTTGAGACTGATCTCCGGTTCTATTTATCGTTTCCGTTTCAGTATAAGCGATTCACCCTTGATTGGTTCATGATGTTTAACAATTCGGCAGAAGTGACGGATGAAATCCGGAATGACAAAGACTCTCTCATTCGGGATGTTGGTTCGTCGTTTGCGTTCAACATGATTGGAGTATCGTTGGGCGTTGTTGTATTCGATAGTCGTTTTTTTAAGGCATATCCATTTATTGGGTATTCTTTTGAAAGTAAAAAAGAAGACAATGAATACGCTTCGGGCTCCGATCATTTTTCGGGATTTCATTTCGGAGCCGTGGCGGATTTCCGGTTCTGGGCGTCTCGTCCGAGGCGAAAAAGAATGGCATCGATAACCCTGTCGTTGCGATTCCGCTATATGGGAACATTGACCGATTTTGAATTTGAGAATAAAGACGGATCCAGCGTTTCGATGGGAGGCCTTTACAATCAGTTCATGATTGGGCTTTGTCTGTTCGGTTGGTAAGATTGACTTAGTCTCAACCTAGAGTAAAAAAATTATAGATATTCGCGTTACACGTTGCGTACTTAAATGAGATGACGCAAAACGCGCGCTTTTTTTAGAATATTTGACGGGTTTTCTTGACTGGAGGAGGGAGGTCCTTTTCCTTCTTTTTGCCAAGGCTCTTTTTTGGTCCTTCTACCGAATTCTTGGTGCTGAAGAGCGTCGCATCTTCAGCGGATTTTGTCTTAATGTTGAAGTGGTTCCCGTCGCAAATTTCTTCCGGTGCGTGACCTGCCGAATACAGGCAATAAGTGGTTGCGCTACAGAATTCTCCGGCGAGCTTTCCCGTATAATTGCAGATACTTCTGCTAACAACTCCTGGAGGCACAGGGAAAGACTTTTTGGGAAGCCCTTTGTGGAGTTCCTTCATTACATCAATCCAGATCGGGAGCGGGTCTTCAGACCCCGTATGTCCGGGGCCCATAGGTGATGGTGAATCCGTTCCGACCCAGATGCCCATCGTGTATTGCTTGGTAAATCCGATGTACCAAGTATCTGCGTAGTTATTCGTCGTTCCCGTCTTTCCTCCGCTCGGGTAGTAGAATCCGCTTGCGCCTACGCGGGCTGCTGTTCCGTGGATGTTGACGTCCTTGAGCATATCCACCATCAAGTAGGCGGAGGCCGGACGGATCACTTCGTGCTCTTCGCGTTTGTGGCGTTCAAGTCCCGTGCCCCGCTTGTCGACGATGGAGTCGATGAGGTAGGGCTCGATGCGGATGCCTCCGTTGGGGAATACCGTGTACGCGGATGTCATTTCCATTAGAGTTGCGCCGATCGATCCGAGAGCAAGGCTCGGGACGGCCTTGAGCGGAGCCTTTTTGATGCCGAATTTGCGGGCGTAGCTCACTACGTTCTGAAGGCCGTACTTCATTCCTGTAAGCACGGCCGGAAGGTTCATTGAAAGGTAGAGTGCGCGGCGGAGTGTCATCATCCCTTCGAATTCATTGTCGAAGTTGGATGGGCGCCATGTTTTGGACGGGTCTTCTTCATCTTCGATCGTTACGGGCTGGTCGTTCACGGAATCGCAAGGAGAGGCTCCGTTGTCCATTGCGGTTGCATAGACGAAAGGCTTGAAGGACGAACCCGGTTGGCGGAGCGATTGCACCGCGCGGTTCCACTTGGACTTGTTGAAGTCGTTTCCGCCGATCATTGCGCGGATTCCGCCTGTTTCGTTGTCGATGAGGATGAGGCCTACTTGGGCTTCGTGGTAGCGGGAGCTGTCCGGGAAGCGCCATTTGGAGGGGTCTTGTGCCGTATCGCTTGCGAGGTAATCCTTTGTAAATTCCGCATAGATGCTATCGAAATGGGCGAGTACGGAATCGCTTTTCATCTTATACTTGCTTGCGAGTCCGAGCTTCCAGATGGCGCGTTGCTTGATGCGTTTTTGTATGCGGAGGATCTGCGCTGCTGCGACCTTTTCTGCATAAGCCTGAATTTTGGGATCGATTGTAGAATAAATATTCACGCCGTCTGCATAGAGGGAATTTTCTCCGTATTTATTTTCCATGTATTTGCGGACTTCTTCATAGAAATAAAGACCTGCTCCGGCATCTTCCTTAGGAGGAACGACGTTCAGAGGTTCTTTTTCATATCTCCGGAAATCCTTTTTAGAAATGTAGCCTGCGTCGTACATCGCATAAAGGACCGTATTGCGGCGTTCCAGCGAAGCCTTTGGGTGCTTGTCCGGTCGGTAACCCTCCGGACGCTGCAACATACCGGCGAGGGTCGCGTATTCAGGAACGCTCAGGCTGTCAAGGGGTTTTCCAAAATAGAAGTCGCTTGCCGCTTGGAAACCGTAGTTTCCGCCTCCCAAGTACACTTCGTTCATATAAAATTCCATGATCTCGTTTTTAGTATAGGTCTGCTCGATGCGGACTGCTGTCATTGCTTCTTTTATCTTGCGCGAAATTTTGCGTTCGGGCGTGAGGAACAGCAATTTGGAAAGCTGCTGGGTCAGTGTAGAAGCTCCGCGGAGTTTACTCCCGGAGAAAACGCTCTGGATGACCGCTTTCGGGATCGAAGCGAGGTTCATGCCCCAATGGGAGTAAAAATCGCGGTCTTCCGTGGCCATTACGGCGCCCATCGCCATCTGGGGTATGGAATCGATCGGAGTCCACACACGTCGTTCCACGTAGAACTCGTGGGCGGGGATGCTGTCTTTGTCGTAGACTGTTGTCACCAGCTTGGGATCGATGTCTTCAAGCTGTGCAAGCGAAGGAAGGCTTGCGGAGAGATAGAGGAGCGCGATGATCCCGGCTATGAGGAGAATCCCGCAGGGGATACAGAGGATGAGAACCTTGCGGAATACGTTTTGACCGGGTTTAGGAAATACCGAAGCGAGGATTGTCTTGGCTTTTTGCACGAATACGTTCATTTTAATCACAGTATAAATGTTGTGTAATTGCGAAAACTTATGATAAAATGTAACTTTTATGCGGATTGTTTTTAAGATGGAGATGTTTAAATGAATACTTTTAAGACTCTATTTCCCGCTGTTCTTTTTATCTCTTTAGCTAGTTTTGTCGGTTGTGGCTCTGTAGACCATGATCCGCCGAAGATCAAGACGACGTTCGGACAAGTGTCCCCAATGGACACGCTGGTCGTTGAATTTGACAAGGATCTGGATGATTTCGACGACTCTCTGGTTTCCTCCAACGTGCCTATAACGGTAGTGAAACAGAGCGGCTCCAAAGTCTATATTGTGGGGGCGACAGATACTTTGGCAGGGCTCCCTAGCTTTGAAGCGGCCAGCTCTTTTGACTCGCTCAAGTTCGTGGACATTTCCGACGAAGATGGAAATACGGAAGAAAAGGTGCAATCCGTTACGTTTAGTACGTATCCGTTCCTCGATAAAGATGTCTATAAAGGAACGAATTGCAAGACAAATAATTATCCGGTAGATGCCGATGTCCTGACGGATTCGTCTTCAACGACGTTTTTCACTAACGTGAAAGTCTCCAAGGGCGTAACGTTTGCTGGTGTGCTCGGCGGCGTGCAGCACAATAAAAATTGTTTTGATGAAAGGGATTATTTCCGCATTTTCTTGAAGAAGAACGATATCCTTTCCATTCAATTATCCACAGGAAATAAGAACGTTCCCCTCTATTTGGCAGTTCTTGGACCGACGCTCAAGGATGATGCTCTCCCTTCTTGTGGTGTGGACGATAATAAGGAGTTTATTTCTTTAACGGGAACGTCTTTGGATTCGAATATCGTGATTGGAGAAATCCACGACTGCGGAACGAATATGATAACGGACTATCTTGCTTATTACATCCGTGTTGGATATTCTGAATCGTTGACTTCTTTGCAGGAAGTTGCCGTCCCCTATAAGATGACGATTACGATTTCCCGCTGAAGAGCGCAAAAAAAGTCCCGAAATCCCCTTGACAAAATTTGCAGGGGTTCTATATTTGGGGCGTCCAATTATTGCAGATGTGGCGTAACTGGATAGCGCATCTGGCTACGAACCAGAGGGTTGCAGGTTCGAGTCCTGCCATCTGCACGAAAGATCCCGGATTAATTCCCGGGGTCTTTTTTTGTGGCTATTCCTGAAAATTGCTTTGCTGTCATGAAATCCTGCGGGACCGTAAGAACGGGGACGGTTAGAAACTTGCTCCGGGGTGAGAATGGTCCTTTATAATTCTTCTTTTTTGTATACGGAAAGGGTAAAAAAAATGTAACGAATGTTGTTGTATTTTAGAACGTTTTTTTACGATCTGCTTTTTTTTACAACTAAATAAAGGCGCTCAAGATTATCTTTATGCACGAGTATTTGAATTTTGAGGTGCAAATGAAAACTTTTGTTAAATGCGGTATCGCCGTATGTGCGATCTTCATCGCTTGGAATTGCAGTAATGATGAGTCTCCAAGTTCTTCTTCAGAGAAAATGGAAATAAAATCTCCAGCCGCGATAAATGTGAATTGCTCCATTTTAGCAACTGGCGGCACGTCGGTCTGGTGGCTTTCCTCCGATAAGGATTATTTAATTTCTCCGGTAGATTATTCTGTCCGGGATGCTCAGGGAAATGTAATTGGGGTTTATGATACTACTTTGCAGGCAATTCTCAATATCAATAGAACAGAAACGCTTGCTTTAAATGTCGTTTTGTCCGTATTACCTGTGATAGATGTGAATTGCACTGTGTATTATACCGATGGAAGTGTTGTTGTTGCAGACACAATTAGGTCGAGTTCTTCTTCGGCAAGCCAAATCGTAACGTCTCCTGTGGCAACTAATGTCGTTTGTTCCGCATTGGCTGCTGGTGGAACTTCCGTCTGGTGGCTTTCTGTTGATGGGAAGGATTACTTGATTTCTCCGGTAGATTACTCTGTCCGGGATGCTGCGGGTAATGCCGTTGGAACATACAATACGGCTTCACAATCGATTGTGGATCTCTCCGGCACAGTATTTCTTGCCCAGGGGGTGGATTTGATGACCCTTCCCACTATGGATGTGAATTGCAATGTGACATATCCTGATGGGCGGATAGTCTCTGCTGTAACGGGTTCTTCTTCTTCTGTCGCTCCGGCTAGTTCAGCGGATCCGGTTATTGTTTCTAGCTCTTCTGTTGACCAAATTTCTTCGAGTTCCGCCGTTTCTCCTGTGTTGTCTTCCAGCAGTCAAGTTATTTTGGTTTCTTCTTCGAGCAATCCGCTCTCTTCCAGCAGTCAAGTTGTCTTGGTCTCGTCTTCGAGCAGTGCTGCGAAAAGCAGCAGTTCTGTTTTTGTGGCGGGGACTTGCCCCACGATTAAGGTCGTCTCGGGCGGGCGTTCTGGTTCGGGTTGGGCGACGAGGTACTGGGATTGCTGCAAGCCGAGCTGCTCTTG
>Ga0172378_10001832_pt1 | contig 19718 bp, 13 predicted proteins | sample GrowelOW332metaG_FD_119755 | JGI IMG/M metagenome (GOLD analysis project Ga0172378, IMG submission 119755) | Groundwater microbial communities from an aquifer near a municipal landfill in Southern Ontario, Canada - Pumphouse #3_1 metaG | ecosystem: Environmental > Aquatic > Deep subsurface >... | reverse complement strand
GTTCTTTTGTCCTTTAACTTCCTTGAAAATTCATTAAATAGCTCGCTATTCGCAGAATTTTCAAGTCGTTAACGAATAAAATAGCTTCGTTTCAAACAGTCAACTTATTTCATTACAAACCCTAAGTTGCCTTATATAAACAGTTGTATTTATTTAAATAAATAATTAAAATTGTTCCGTTAGAATATCATCAACTGCAATAAATAAACTCCTGCTCCACACAAATACCCAATCAATGCCAATAGTGATATCCTTTTTAAATACCAAGCAAAGGTGATGCGCTCCAACCCCATAAGTATAACGCCAGCTGCCGAACCAATTAGCAAAATGCTTCCACCTGTACCTACACAATAAGCTATGAAATGCCAGAAAGTGCCATCTACAACAAAGTTTTGCAAGAACTCAGGATTGGTTGCTGAAGCAAGCATTGTTTCACTCACAATAGGATACATTCCCATTGCTCCTGCAAGTAAGGGAACATTATCAAAAATGGAAGACATAACACCAATGGAGATTGTTTGCGCGTAGATATTAGGTATATGAGCAGTCATAAACCCTGCCAGACTAACTAATATTCCAGCTCTTGACAGAGCATCAACTGCCAAAAGAATACCCAGAAAGAACATTAAGGTTGAAATATCTAATCGCTGGAATATTCGCTCTACACGGATTTTTATATTTTCGCTCATATTCTTCTTATGATTATACATTATTTCAGTGTATATCCATAGAATACTTACTCCTAATAATACTCCAATGAAAGGAGGTAGTCCGGTAACAGCTTTAAACACGGGTGCAAGAATAAGAATGGAAATGCCCGATACTAATACAATGAATCGATTGAGTGGTGTGAGATAATAGTTGAGCGAATTAGGGTCATCCCAAAATTCTTCGTTGGGACTTGCTGGTAGTTTTCCCTTCAACCAATATTGTGTGATGAACACCGGAACAATCAAAGATACCAAACTAGGCAAGAAAACATTTTTCATAATTGCAAAGCTGGTTATATTTCCTTTTACCCAAAGCATAATGGTTGTGACATCACCAATGGGCGACCATGCGCCACCGCTATTGGCCGCCAATACAACCATACTACAAAAAATCCATCGTTCTTTTCTATCATCTACAATCTTTCTTATGAGCATTACCATCACAATAGTAGTGGTGAGGTTATCTAAAACAGATGATAAAAAGAAAGTAATAATTGCCACCAACCAGAGCAATTTCCTACGCTTTCGCGTTATAATCCAGTTGGTAATAAAATTGAAACCTCCGTGCACATCAATAATTTCCACCACTGTCATAGCACCCGTAAGGAAAAGCAGCGTCTCGGATATGTCTCCAATTGTTTCAAGCAATTGGTGATTAATAACGAAACTACTTACCTGTTCTTTGAAATTAAGATGTGTAAGCCCGCCATTGTGAGAAAGAAAATCAGTAAAACTTTCGTCCGAAACTGATTGTACAATAGAGGGTGCAAGATATATATAAACTACCCAAAGAACCATGCCAATTAATAGTGCGATACTCGCCTTATTAATCTTTATTGAGTGTTCCATGGCTATGGATATATAGCCCACGAGGAAGACAATAATCATTAAATATATCATACCTTTTTTTATCTTTTTCTGACGTAAAGGTAAAAAAAGATACGCCAAAAGATATTGAATGAATAAATAAACGGCATTAATTTTCGAAACATTAAACTCTTTTCGTCCAAGAGCGTTATTGGAATATCAAAGAATCATACTTATCTCTTTATTATTGAAGATAGAACAATGAGAAGTTAAAACTAAGATTAAATTTGCAGATGTTCAATTTTTGATTTAAATTTGCAGCATTATAATAGAAAAATGAATATAGTACTTTCAAATAGAAATTGGTGGCGCTTCATACAACTCAACGAGTCGTAAGGAAGCAGCTATATTCATATAAAAGTAATTTAAATAATATTAAAGCCTGTCGCACCTGCGATAGGCTTTTTTATTCTCAAAACAATCAACATCATCCACATTATGATAGACTATTTAGTGAACGAATTAGGATTCTATGGAAATTATGGAGGTGCTTACATCCCCGAAATACTACATCGCTGCGTCAATGATTTGCAAAAAGAGTATCTGAACATACTGGAAAGCGACTCATTTAAAAAAGATTTCTACCAATTATTGCGTGACTATGCAGGTCGTCCATCGCCCCTGTATCTCTCACGTTATTTGTCTAAAAAACACAACTGCAAAATTTATCTTAAACGAGAGGATTTGAATCATACAGGAGCTCATAAAATTAACAATACGGTGGGACAAATTCTTATTGCACAGCGTATGGGTAAAACCCGCATCATTGCAGAAACCGGAGCCGGGCAACATGGTGTTGCCACAGCTACTGTTTGTGCGCTAATGCAATTGGAGTGCATTGTTTATATGGGAAAGACCGATGTGGAACGTCAGGCAGTGAATGTGCAAAAGATGGAGATGTTGGGTGCAACAGTTATTCCGGTTACTTCGGGTAATATGACATTGAAAGATGCTACCAATGAAGCCATTCGTGATTGGTGTTCACATCCTGCGGATACACATTATATAATTGGTTCAGTAGTGGGACCACATCCTTATCCCGATTTAGTTGCGAGGTTGCAATCTGTTATTAGTGAAGAAATAAAAATACAGCTTGTAGAAAAAGAACTGCGCGATGCACCCGATTATCTGGTGGCTTGTGTGGGTGGCGGAAGCAACGCCGCAGGCACAATTTACCACTACTTAGATAATGATGCGGTAAAGATAGTGCTTGCCGAGGCGGGAGGCAGAGGCATTGATAGTGGTGAGTCGGCAGCTACCATACAATTAGGAAAAATGGGAATTATTCATGGTTGCAAAACATTGTTGATGCAAACCGAAGATGGACAAATTGTGGAACCCTATTCCATTTCAGCCGGATTGGATTATCCCGGCATTGGACCTATTCACGCTAACTTGGTTGATACTAATCGTGCAACTGTTTTTGCGGTTGACGATGATGAGGCTTTGCAAGCAGCATTTGAACTGACCCGAAACGAAGGCATTATTCCGGCCTTAGAATCTGCTCACGCATTGGCTGCGCTTAATAAAATGGAGTTTAACAGGTCGGATATAGTTGTTGTTACGCTTTCAGGTCGTGGTGACAAGGATTTAACTACCTATTTTCAAAACAATAATTTTTAATCGAGAGTTGCAACGCACAAATATTAAAAGCATATGACTTACAAATATATCACCCATACAAAGAAAATTCTTGGCGATCTGCATACTCCCGTGAGTATATATCTGAAAGTAAGAGACGAGTTTCCACAATCGGCATTGCTGGAAAGTTCCGATTATCATTCTAACGAAAACAGTACATCATACATTGGACTCCACCCCATTGCGCACATCGATATTAACAGAGGTGAATGTGTGCAGAACTTTCCGGGCGGTCATAAAGTAAACAGAGATCTATCTGACTCTTTCAAAATATCAGAAGCGATAAACAGTTTTCTCTCTCGTTTTGAGATTGAAGGTGAATCTTCTTCTCAATGCGGACTATTTGGATATACCACCTTCAATTGTGTAAAATATACCGATAATATCAGCATTAAAGAGAGCAAAGAAGAGCGCAACGATGCGCCCGATTTAAGATATATTCTTTACAAATATCTACTGGTATTCAATCATTTCAAAGACGAAATTACGTTGATAGAGTTAGTGGGCAATGATGAAGAGAGTCAATTGCCAATGATTGAATCATTGATAAACGGTCGCAATTTTGCTACTTACAACTTCTTTACGGAAGGCGAAGAGACAAGTCCAATCTCCGATGAAGAGTATAAGCACTACGTGCAGATGGGAATAGACCACTGTAACAATGGCGATGTTTCTCAAATTGTACTTTCGCGTCGTTTTGTACAACGCTTTTCGGGTGACGATTTCAAAGTGTATCGTGCTTTGCGTTCCATCAATCCTTCGCCCTATCTTTTCTACTTCGACTTCGGTGGATTCCGTATTTTTGGTTCCTCTCCTGAAACGCATTGTAAAATAGAAAATGGTCTCATCAGCATTGATCCAATTGCGGGAACGGCAAAACGGACAGGAAATATCCACGATGACAAAGAAGCAACCAAAAAATTATTGAACGACCCAAAAGAAAATGCTGAACATGACATGCTTGTGGATTTAGCAAAAGAAGATTTGAGCGTGAACGCTCAAAATGTAAAGGTTGATTTTTACAAAGAAGCACAATATTATTCTCATGTCATTCATTTGGTGTCGCGTGTGAGTGGACAATTGAACAATGGTGCCAATTCGTTGAAAGCCTTTTTCGATACATTTCCTGCCGGAACTCTTTCGGGTGCTCCCAAACTGCGTGCCATGCAACTAATCTCAGATATTGAAGCGCATAATCGAGGTGCCTATGGTGGTTGCATTGGTTTCATTGCATTGAATGGTGATACAAATCAAGCTATTACCATTCGCACGTTTGTTAGTAGAAACAATGAATTGTGGTATCAAGCCGGAGCGGGTATTGTTGCCATGAGCACCGAAGAGTGTGAGTTGCAAGAGGTCAATAACAAATTGCAGGGTTTGAAGAATGCGATTGATATGGCGGCAGGGTTGCACAATATTTAATTACGTCGCTCACGCTATTTTGCAAAGCATTAGCCCCGTGGAATAATGCTTTGCATTAAATCTTTGATTTATCCCGCTCGCGCGCTTTTGTAAAGCGTGTGTCGCGAAGCGAAAAGAATATTTGCCTGCGGCAGACACGAGTTTCAAACTCGCGCCAGTGGAATTAAATGGCAGTCGTAGTGTCGGACTCAAATGTCCGCCTCCGAAAAACCAAAAAAACGGAACAACCAAAAAACAACAACAGAGATGAAACATATCCTCCTAAAACTATTAGACTACCAATATCTCTCTCGTGAAGAGTCGCGCGAACTGCTCATTGCTATTGTCAACGGCATTGTTCCCGAAACGCAATTATCAGCAATCATCACTATCTTCCTTATGCGCAGCATATCGGTTGATGAGGTGTTGGGTTTTCGCGAGGCATTGATGGAGATGCGTTTACCCGTAGATTTATCGGACTATAAAGCAATAGATATTGTGGGAACGGGTGGCGATGGAAAAAACACATTTAATATTTCCACTACGGCAAGTTTTGTAGTTGCCGGTGCCGGCTATCCTGTTGTGAAGCATGGCAATTACGGAGCAACATCGGTGAGCGGATCAAGTAATGCAATGGAAATGCAGGGTGTGAAGTTTACTACTGACAGAGATCTGCTTCGCAAAAGTCTTGACAAGGCAAATATTGCCTATTTGCATGCACCACTTTTTAGTCCTGCATTAAAAGCAGTTGCTTCTACCCGAAAGAGTCTGGGCGTTCGTACATTCTTCAATGTATTAGGTCCATTGGTCAATCCTGTAGAACCCGAATATCAACTGTTGGGTGTTTATAATCTTTCGCTTTCGCGTTTATATCGATATATCTATCAGGCGAACAATAAAAAATTCAGTATCGTGCACAGTATGGATGGATACGATGAAATTTCCCTAACCGGAGACTTTAAAGTCATTTCGAATTATGGAGAACATCTCTATAATCCCGAAGAGTTAGGTTTCGATAAAATTAAAGAAGGGGAAATCTATGGGGGAGAGAGTGTGGAAGAAGCAGTTTCTATATTCAATGCTGTGTTGAAAGGCAAAGGCACCCGCGCACAAACCAATGTGGTAATTGCCAATGCTGCTTTTGCGATACAATTGATTGAATCCTCTAAATCCATTGAAGAGTGCATCGGCATTGCAAAGGAATCCATTGAGTCAAAGGGAGCATTGCGTAGTTTGGAAAAATTCATCGAAATAAATAGTATTTGCCCGTAAACTCCTTAATTCCATTCTTTGATAAGAAAACGGGAAAGACAAGGCTTTCGAAGTTTTTGAAATTAAGGAGCTTACTTTAGTAAGTGACTGTTTCAAAAACGAGAGTAACGAAGTATTTACCGTTTTCTTGCAAAGAATAAACAGTTGAGAAAATGAAAGATATATTGAGCGAAATTATTGCACACAAGAAAATAGAAGTAGAAAATCAAAAAAAACTGCTCTCGATAAATGAAATAGAAAAGAGAATAAACAGGAATTCTTTCGAATCACTCTCTTTAAAAGCTGCATTACTGGAGTCCTCACACGGCATTATTGCGGAGTTCAAACGCAAGTCGCCCTCCAAATTGTGGATAAACCAACAAGCTGATGCCACCATAATTCCTTTTGAATATCAAACTAATGGTGCTGCAGCATTGTCTATCCTCACCGATGAAATCTATTTTGGTGGAACTATGATCGATTTGCAAAAAGTTGTTTCACTCACTTCCATTCCTGTTTTGCGAAAGGAGTTTATTGTGGACGAATATCAAATTTATGAATCAAAAATGTATGGTACTCATGCCATTTTACTTATTGCAGCAGCACTCACGCCAAAGCAATGCAAACAATTTACACAAACTGCTTTGAGCATTGGTTTGGAAGTACTACTGGAGTTACATGATGAAAAGGAAATAGAATATGTCTCTCCATCGAACAAAATAATTGGCATTAACAATCGCAACTTAGGTTCGTTTGAAACAAACGTTGAGAAATCTTTTAAGATGATTGACAAGTTGCCAAAAGAGGCAGTGTTGATATCCGAAAGTGGCATTTCGGACCCGAGAACAGTCTACGAATTACTACAAGCGGGTTACAAAGGATTTTTAATTGGTGAGAATTTTATGAAAACAGATCATCCAGGAAAATCACTCAAACAATTTATCAGAGGGATTCATGAATAAAGATGCATTTATCATAAAAGTGTGCGGCATGCGCAATGGAAAGAATATTCGTGCAGTTGAGCCATTGGGCGTTGATTGGATGGGATTTATATTCTATCCACCATCCAAACGATTTGTTGGTGCCACACCCGAATATCTTCCCATGAAAACCAAAAGGGTAGGGGTGTTCGTTAACGAATCCACCGAAATAATTTTAGATAAAGTGACACTCTTCTCACTTGATATCGTTCAGCTACATGGCGACGAATCTCCGGAGCAGTGCCAAGAATTAATTGACAAAGGAATTAAGGTGATAAAAGCATTTGGAATCGGAACTACTTTTCCTTCCGATAAGATAGAGCCATACGAAGGTTCTTGCGACTATTTTCTTTTTGATACACAGACATCTGCATACGGAGGTTCGGGAAGAAAGTTTAATTGGGATATTTTGCAAACTTATCAGGGCAGCTCGCCTTTTCTATTGAGCGGTGGCATTAGCGAAGATGATGTGCAAACAATTCAAGAATTTTCACACCCCATGTGCATCGGTATCGATATCAATAGCAAATTCGAACTTTCACCCGCAAATAAAAACATACAATCCATCCAACAATTTATAAAATCATTGAAACAATGAACAGAATAGACAAACTTTTCGAAAAAGAAAAAAACGGAATTTTATCGGTTTACTTTACTGCCGGTTTTCCCAATCTGAACGATACCGTTCCCATAATTCAATCGTTGGAGAAAAACGGAGTGAAACTGATTGAAATTGGCATTCCCTTTAGCGATCCCATGGCCGACGGTCCCGTTATTCAAGCATCGGGTAGCAAAGCTCTGCAAAATGGAATGAGTTTGAAGTTACTTTTCAGCCAATTATCTACTGTAAGAAAATCAGTGCAAATTCCGTTGGTATTGATGGGATACCTCAATCCTATTATGCAATTTGGATTCGATCGTTTTTGTGCCGAAGCTAAACGTTGTGGAATTGATGGAATTATTATTCCCGATTTACCGTTTGAGGACTATCTTGAAAATTACAAATCTACTGCCGCAGCACATGGTTTGCACATGATAATGTTGATTACTCCCGAAACGTCCGATGAACGCATTCGTCTGATTGACAAACATACCGATGGATTTATCTATATGGTGTCAACCGCATCTGTTACAGGTGCCAAATCTGCTTTTAGGGATGAAAACATTTCTTACTTTCAAAGAGTAAATGCAATGAACCTAAAGAATCCACGTTTAATTGGATTTGGCATTTCCAACAAATCAACGTTTGATGCAGCATGCGACAATGCATCGGGCGCAATTATTGGGAGTAAATTTGTTTCGTTATTGGAGAGCGAAAGATCTATCGATAAGGCGGTGGAGAGATTGATGGAAGCAATTAGAGATTAAACAATTACAAATTACGAATTACGAATTACTAATTATATCTATCTGTAGATGAGTGCAATATCTGTGTTTTTGCTTATGGTAGATGTTTGCTGAAACACTTTTTTTGCAAGGATTTAATAAATCTCCTACTCACTTACAAAAGAGACTTCTCCAAATTTATTCTTTGTTTGGAATGAAGTATTTAAGGAATAACAATTTCTTTATACTCATCTGATAACGACTGCCTCTCAGAAAACCCCTTGTTTTTGAGTCTTTGATAAGAAATGAGCAAAGACAAAGCCTGTCCCGCTTTGGCGGAAGCCTTCGTCCCGCCTTGGCGGGATGAAATTAAGGAATTTACTCGTAGTAAATGACTGTTTCAAAAACGAGAGTAACGCAGTATTTGCCTTTTTTCTTGCAAAGACTAACTATCATTTTGCTACTCTTTCCTCTTTCTTTTCAGGATTATCGAATATTTTAGGTGAATTCTTTGAAAAGAACCGCGCTTTTCTTTACATTTGTAAGTAATTATACCATATCTTACAATTATAAAACACTATTATGAATAAAGAATTTTATCCTGCGGAGCCTTTCCGCATTAAGAGCGTTGAGACTGTTAAAATGATTTCACGCGAGGAGCGTGAGCAAGTTATTAAAGATGCCGGTTACAACACCTTCTTGATTGATTCGGAAGATGTTTACATCGATTTGCTTACCGACAGCGGAACCAATGCCATGAGCGACAAACAATGGGCCGGAATGATGATTGGCGACGAAGCCTATGCCGGTAGTAAAAACTTCAAGCATCTGGAAGCAACCGTACAAGAACTCTTTGGATTCAAACACATTGTACCCACGCATCAAGGACGTGGTGCCGAAAATTTGCTTTCGCAAATTGCTATTAAACCTGGTCAATATGTTCCGGGCAACATGTATTTTACCACTACGCGCTATCATCAGGAACGCAATGGTGGGATTTTTGTAGACATTATCCGAAGCGAAGCACACGATGCAAGTATTGATATTCCTTTCAAGGGCGATATCGATGTTGAGAAACTCAAAAATCTTATCGAAGAAAAAGGTGCCGAAAACATTGCTTACGTATGTTTGGCAGTAACTGTGAATTTGGCAGGTGGACAACCCGTTTCGATGAAAAATATGCGTGAAGTTCGCGAACTAACCAACAAATATGGGATAAGTGTTTTTTACGATGCAACGCGTTGCGTTGAAAATGCATATTTTATAAAAGAACAAGAGGAGGGTTTTGCCGATAAATCCATTAGCGATATTGTATTGGAAATGTTCAGTTATTCGGACGGGTGCACCATGAGCGGTAAAAAAGATTGCCTGGTAAACATAGGCGGATTTTTGTGTATGAATGACGATGATCTTTTCAACGATGCTAAGGAGCTGGTGGTTGTTTACGAAGGAATGCCTTCCTACGGAGGAATGGCAGGACGCGATATGGAAGCAATGGCTATTGGACTGAGAGAGTCTATGCAATTTGAATATATACAACATCGGGTAAAACAAGTTCGATACTTGGGACAAAAGCTGATTGAAGCCGGAGTGCCTATTGTAGAACCTGTTGGAGGTCATGCAGTATTTTTAGATGCTCGCAGATTTTGTCCACATCTTTCACAAGAGCAATTTCCCGCTCAAAGTCTTGCCGCTAATCTTTATGTTGAATCAGGGGTGAGAAGTATGGAACGAGGCATTGTTTCCGCTGGTAGAGACCGGAAAACAGGTAAGAACCATGCTCCAAAACTTGAAACAGTTCGTTTGACAATTCCTCGTCGTGTGTACACGTATAGCCATATGGATTTAGTTGCCGATGCAGTTATTAAATTATATAAACATAAAGAAGATATCAAAGGTCTTAAGTTTGTGTATGAGCCGAAGCAATTACGATTTTTTACGGCAAGGTTTGAGGAGATATAAAGGGATATTGAACCTTTAGAGATAATCAATTTATTCGGTCGGCGTTAAAAATAAGCCGATCGAATAATTTTCTTTACAATTTAAAGAGCTTGTAATTAGTGGTTTAACTTGAAAATAGTTGAAGAGTACTCTTTCACTATTATTATTCAATTGAAGAAAATGCTGAATTAGTATCAAAAGAATGCGCAACAATCAGGCGTTCAACTACTGCACACTTAAATATGTTGAGCTTTATTCAAAACTTCTCAAATCAATTCAAACCAATCACTATCCTCCTGATATCCTTCAACCACGACTCTCTTATTATTGAAGGAAAAACTCGCCATTAACTTTGATATTTCCTGTTGCAGCATTACAATGCTTCCGTCTATCAAATCTTTTCGAAATCCTTTTTCCGACAATTGTATAACATAATTAATAGAAATAACACGACCTATAATTCTTCCCATTTCCACCAGCTTTCGCTGTGGCATTTGCATATCAAGATTAAAATTCATCAGATCTTTAACATAATGAACGGCTTGATTAGTCAAATCGAAATCTTTGAGAAAAGTAAAAAGATTCCTCTCTTTGTTTCTCCTCATCAATTTCAATAGCCCTTCTGTAATCTGTGCATAGAGAATATCGTTTGAGCCTTCAAAAATCTTAAATGGACGACTGTCTACAGTTCCACGACCTACAATATGATTAATTTTGAAAGCTTTTGCTCCAAATAATTGCAAAGCTGATTGTGCTGCTTCCTGCATTAAGTCTGTTATAACACTTTTCACAGCGTTAGCTTCTAAACCGTGAGAAAACATATCCTTATCTATCGTTACTTTTTTGCTGCTGTTTAAACACATTGCTGCACCAATTGTATATGAGGCTTGAAGTCTGGATAGACGTTGCTGCACTTGGTCATATTTTAAAAGTGATTTACCTCCTACAAAACGGGTTTTGCAATGAGTAAGCGCTTCGTCCAACATCCTTTGTATGAAGCCTTGTGCCATACCGGGAAATTGCATTCGGCTCCTATGGAGCAAATCTAACATCATTTTTATACCTGTTGTCGTAGGTTGCAATTTTTGAATGGCAGGAACTTCCAGATCAATTTGGTTTCTTCCATAAGGTATGGCATATAAACCTAAGTTTTCAAAAACTTCTTCTACCACAATTTTTTGATTGAGGGAGTTTACATCGACTACAAAAAAATCAAGGTCACGTTGTAAATGACCCATTTGAGTTTTTTTTCTTGCTGTAACAATCCAATAATCTGCCCATCCGGTTAGTCCGGCCCAATGTTTTGTTCCTTTCAAGTGGAATTTATCATCTTTTTCAGTGTAATGTGTTTGCATGCTCAATGCATCGCTCCCAAAATCGGGTTCGGTAATCATTAAGCCACCCATGGTTTGATGTTCTAAAAAGTTCTTAAAAACGGAAGCCTTTACATCTTCATGTCCGTATTTGCCAACCGGCTGCAAAAACAGAGCTGTATTAATTCCAAAAATCAGTGAAAGAGCAAGTGATTCATAGGATGCTGTTGAAAGTAATTTAATTGTTTCATGTGTTATGGCTCCTCGCCCTCCATACTCTTTGGGTACTGCAATAGAAAGAGGATTGACTGACATGATTTCTCGCAATACAAATGGTGTTAGACCTCTTTTGCCTGCCAGCTTATTAATATCTTCGCGATCATGAAAAACTAACTTCATCTTTACTTCTAATTCCCTTATTAATTCCTGAAAAGGCTTTAAGTTATTGTTAGTTGATTTGGAGGGTGAGTTTATGTCGGATTTTTGCGATTTCATATAAAATAGTATAGATGTGTCATATAAAAATTAAATTTGATGCAACATTTAAACATGTTGAAAAACATATAGTTTTTGAAAATATAGGTTTAACATCTTTTAAAAGATGCAGCAAAGTAAATATAGATAAAGAAAATAAATAAAAGAGACGTCTTTTGGCTATCCCTTTGATATATAGCATATTTGGATAGTAAGAAAAGCAAAAAAATTCCCATGAGCAAAAATAGAATTAATCCTTCGGATTTCAATATTTACAGCTCCAAATTCTCTCAATCTTCACTTTATAATCTGGCAGACTTTAATAAGGAAAAGGTGGAAGTCAGCGTCACTTTATCTAAAACATAGAGTGATTGCGATCGCCTTCTTTTTGCGTTAAGAGTTTGTGCCTAAATAACCTGGCGCTTTAAACTTGCTCTTTTGTCCTTTAATTTCCTTGGAAATTTATTAAATAGCCCGCTATTCGCAGAATTTTCAAGGCGTTAACGAATAAAATAGCTTCGTTTCAAACAGTCAACTTATTTCATTACATAGGGACTAAATCGATAACCAAATTGCGGATACTTAAAGAGAGACTTATTTTTTTGGGGTCAGCAGATAATATTTACTTGCTTTTCTAGGATTAAAGTCCCGGAATTCGGGCTGAATTAAATTTAAATCCAATGTACCCAACTCCTCTGCATTATATTGTGCCTTTATTAATGAGTCTTCTTTCAGCTTGTTATCAAGGGGTGCGAGAAGTATAAACGTCTGCTCATCTGGATAATTTAATTGTGAAGCATTACTGTTAATGACAGGGATTTTATCCCCAAAATGCCAGATAGTTTCTGGCGGAACATAATCATAGCCGTACACTTTTAAATCTCTTTGGGCAGCGTGTCTCTTTAATGAAGCAAAAGGGTCGATTCCCGGATTGGTTAAACTCTTTGAAAATGTGAATGCTAAAGCTGTCAGCAATAGTCCAAATGTGAGAATGGTAAGAAAAAAGACCCGTTTCATCCGTCTCTTTTTGAGTTGCACCATTAAGGATATACCGGTTAGAGGTAAAACCACCGAAGCTGCCAGATAATATCCCCAACTCCCCGGCAGATAGTTTTTAAGCAAAAAATAGCCAACCAGCGGAAATAGGATACCAACTGTTGCGATGAATCCAAAATTAAAGAATACGGGGAGTGTTTCTCTTTTTTTGTGTAACCCTTTAAACTCACGAAACAGATATTCGATGTAAAATCCGGTATTTATAGCCAAGGGGATAAGTACCGGCATCAAGTATCTCGACTTTTTTTCGGGGATGAGTGAAAGCAAAACAACAGCAATCAGTGTCCACAACAAACTGAATCGGTAAGCCTTTAAATTGACAACTCTTGTTTTCAGGTAAGGATAAAGCAGACCGATAAACGCCGGAATACTCCACAGTCCGCTCTGAATAAAGAAACTCCAGTAGTAATAAAAAGGTCTCACATTATAGCTCGTCCAGTTACTCGTCTCTTCTTTGGTAACTGCGATAAATGTTTCCGGGTCATGTAGGCGCACATAGAGATACCACCACACGCTAAACAAAATAGCCAACGCAATACTTACCAGCAATGGGACTGATTTTGCTTTTAACCGGCTCTGTTTATAGGTAAATCCATAAGCTACTAAAAAGGGGAGAAGTAGCGCATAAAAGGAGACGGGTCCTTTGCTCATAAAGGAAAAACCTATAAATAGAGAAGCTGTTAAAGCATTTCTCCAGACATATCTACTACTCTTAAACAGCAAAAAAAGATGATAGATGGCTACCAACATAAAACCATGCGTAAAGATATCCCAAGGAGCCTCTATGATAATGCCAAATATATAAAATGAGGTGATAGCAATTAAGGCATTGGTCAGGCTGTGAAGAGGGTCTTTTAACATGGCTTTGGACAATAAGTACACGTAGCAGCCAATTACCATAATGAGCAATACCGCCGGCAGTCGCAAGCCAAAAAGATTTTTACTTCCAAAAACAAGACCCGAAATGGCTGTCAACAACGTGGGCAGCGGAGGTTTCTCGTACCGTGGCTCTCCATTCATGGTGGTGAGTAACCAGTTGCCATCGGTGATCATTTCTCGGGCTGTAACAAAGTTTCGAGCTTCCATAATACTCACCTGAAGCGAGGATAGGTGAGGCAACAGCATGATGGCCGTGAACAGACAAATGGTTGCAATGGGGTTTCGCTCAAGCGTTTTCATGAAAGTTGACATAACCTATTTGTTTATGGGTTGAATTAATGTTTAATGATGTACGACTCTATCTTCATAATATTGTTCACTAAGCAAGTTGTTTCAACATTTTCAATGATTTGATTGTTTTTTTTAAAGTCTATTGGTGCATACAAGGATAGCATAAAGGGAACAATAACACAACATAAACTCTGTACGTCTTAATTCTACAATATCTTCGTTAAGTTTAAACCATAAAACTGACTGGGTGGAGCATGCCCGAAAATCACATAATTTGACTTCAAAAATTATCAGAAGCGAAAAAAATAAGAGACCCATGGAGGTTTATTAAGCCATACAGAATTATGTCATGTTTTTTTAGCCAAAAACTAAGCAAATTTGATGAATTAATCAGTCCAAAGCTTGCTTGAGATCAGCGATAATATCTTCTACATTCTCCAATCCCACAGAAATACGTACCAAACCATCGCTAATATCGCTAGCTTTTCGTTCTTCGGGTGTGTAGGGCGAGTGTGTCATGCTGGCAGGATGTTGAATCAATGTTTCTGCATCGCCCAAACTAACGGATATGACAAGCATTTTGAGGCGGTTCAATAATTTCTTACCTGCTTCTATTCCACCTTTTACTTCAAACGCAATCATTCCACCGGGCAAAGACATTTGTTGTTTTGCTAATTCATATTGTGGAAAAGAAGGCAGTCCGGGATATAACACATTTTCTACCGCAGGATGATCTTCTAAAAATTCTGCCACCTTTTGTGCGTTGGCACAATGCTTTTCCATGCGAATTTCAAGAGTTTTTAATCCTCTGGAAATCAAGAATGCATTGAAAGGGCTTAAGGTTGCGCCGGTTAAATCTTTTATTCCCAATAAGCGTACTTGCTTTATGTAATCTTCTTTTCCAACTACAAAACCGGCAATCACATCTCCATGTCCGTTGAGGTATTTTGTTGCAGAGTGAACCACTACATCGGCTCCCAAAGCCAAAGGCTTAGTAATATAGGGTGTAGAAAATGTGTTGTCAATCATCAAGATACAATCGTCCTGTTGATGCACTACGTCAGCCACAGCTTTAATGTCGGTAATGTTCATATTTGGATTGGCAGGGGTTTCCAAATAGACTAACTTTGTATTTGGGCGCATTGCATTTTTCACATTTTCAGGATTCCGTGTGTCCACAAAAGTAACCTCAACTCCATATCGGGTTATGCCGTGACTCAAAAAAGCAAAAGTGCAGCCATATAATGTTTTTGAAGAAATAATATGGTCACCCTGCTTTACACATACCCAAATAGCTGATGTTATTGCGCCCATTCCGGATCCTGCCGAAACGCATGCTTCTCCACCTTCCAGCAGGGCAACTTTTTCTTCCACCGAGTTGCATGACGGATTTCCCAGTCGCGAATAAATATATCCGGGTTCTTCCAACGCAAAGCGGCGTCCGCCTTGTTCTGCTGTTTCAAAAGTGAATGCAGAGGTTTGATAAATTGGGTCAGACAAAGCACCAAACTGATTGGGTTGATGTCCGCCGTGAATGGCTTGTGTGGCAAAGCCTGAATTTTTCAATTGTTCTTTATCCATAATAGTAAAAGGTTTAAATTTAATTCTCTTATAGTATTTGTATTAGATTCTTATCTAACAAAGATAAACATTCTTACAATAATATAGGGGTAAAAGTGTTTCATTTAAATATTTTTCTCTTTTAATTTAAAAGATAAAATCAGGTGCATTTTTTCCATCTCCTTTTTAAATGACAGATTTAATACAATTGGAATAATTTTGAAACAGTTATCAAATAAATTTATTCTTTTTTTGAACAAACTTCATTACATTTGTAGGATATAAACTTTACAGCAAAAACATTAAAATCGTTCATTATGAAGAGAGATACACGTATTTTTGATCTTATAGAAAAAGAGAAACAACGTCAACTTAAAGGGATTGAACTAATTGCTTCCGAAAACTTTGTTAGCCAACAAGTAATGGATGCTATGGGCTCCGTACTTACCAACAAGTATGCTGAAGGATATCCCGGAAGACGCTATTATGGAGGTTGCGAAATAGTTGATCAAAGCGAGCAATTGGCAATCGATAGATTGAAGAAACTTTTTGATGCGGAGTGGGCAAATGTTCAGCCACACTCAGGTGCGCAAGCAAATGCTGCCGTGTTTTTGGCATGCCTGAAAGCAGGTGATAAAATATTGGGACTTAATCTTTCTCACGGAGGACATTTGACGCATGGTTCACCCGTAAATTTCTCGGGAATAATGTTTCATGCGTTAGAATACAACGTGAGAAAGGATACGGAGCAGGTTGATTATGATCAATTAGAAACTGTTGCGATTGCAGAACGTCCGAAAATGATTATTGCAGGCGCTTCTGCCTATTCTCGTGAATGGGATTATGCACGTATAAGGAAAGTTGCTGATAAAGTGGGTGCAATATTCTTAGTTGACATGGCACATCCTGCCGGATTGATTGCTGCCGGATTACTGGAAAATCCTTTGAAATATGCACACATTGTTACTTCCACCACACACAAAACATTACGCGGACCACGCGGAGGAATTATTCTGATGGGAGAAGACTTCGAAAATCCATGGGGGATGAAAACTCCCAAAGGAGAAGTGAAGATGATGTCTGCCATGTTAGATTCAGCTGTCTTCCCGGGAATGCAGGGCGGTCCACTCCAACATGTGATTGCTGCCAAGGCAGTTGGTTTCCATGAAGCATTGGACGATTCATTCAAAACCTATCAGAAGCAAGTGCAAAAGAATGCTTCTGTTATGGCAAAAGCATTTATGGACAAAGGTTACAAGGTTGTGTCCGGTGGAACAGACAATCATTCTCTGCTGGTAGACTTGAGACCAAAATTCAAAAATTTGACAGGAAAGATGGCAGAGAATCGTCTGGTAGAAGCAGATATTACAACCAACAAAAATATGGTGCCTTTTGATAGTCGCAGTCCATTCCAAACTTCAGGTGTTCGTTTTGGAACTCCGGCTCTTACCACAAGAGGTTTAAAAGAAGACTTTATGGAAGAGATAGTTGAAATGATAGACTCCGTTCTTTCAAATTATGATAACGACAAGAACATTCAAACAGTAAAAGAAAAAGTAAATTCTATTATGTGTCAATATCCTTTGTTTGCATGGTAAGTAGTTTTTGCAAGAAAGGGCAAATACCACGTTACTCTCGTTTTTGAAACAGTCTCTGGTAGACATTAAATAAGATTTCGCTAATCATCTTAAGAATTAAATAGTATTTGCCATTTTCTTGCAAACACTAAATAGATAAACTATCGTATTGCATTAATCAAACTATCAATTTGAATATTCTACAAACCGATATACAGTTTGTTCCCGGTGTGGGACCTAAGCGAGCAAGTGTTCTCAACAAAGAAATAGATATTTTTACGTTGGAAGACTTGCTTCGCTATTATCCCTATAGATATGTGGATAGAAGTCGGTTGTTTTATGTGCACGAAATTGAGGGCTCCATGCCCTATGTACAACTAAAAGGAAGGATTACGGCTTTTGAGACTTTTGGAGAGGGAAGAAAAAAGCGTTTGGTAGCTCACTTTACAGATGGTACCGGATTTGTAGACTTAGTTTGGTTTCAGGGAATCCGTTTTATCGAAAGTAAATATAAAGTCAACGTAGAATACATTGTTTTTGGAAAACCTTCTCTTTTCAACAACAAATACAACATTGCTCATCCGGATATTGAGGTTTCTCCCTCGGCTGACTACAGACCCGAAGGGTTATTTGCTTATTACAATACCACCGAGGCAATGAAAAGGAATTACATCAATTCCAAGGGGCTCAACAAAATGATGGAAAGTGCATTTGGAATGCTGCGCAAGCGGCTTCCGGAGTCGCTTCCTGCGAATGTGATTGATGCAGTTAAGTTAATTCCTCTACATGATGCATTGGAGAATATCCATTTCCCAAAAAGCCCCCTTTTGCTGCGTGACTCTGAGTTTCGACTGAAATTTGAAGAGTTGTTTTTTATTCAACTTAATATTTTACAATATTCTGCCAATAGAAAAGCGAAACTTAATGGCTTTGTATTTAGTAAAGTGGGTGATTATCTTCACTCATTTTATGCAAAGCATTTGCCATTTGAGTTGACTAATGCTCAAAAAAGAGTAATCAAAGAAATTAGAGGCGACACCGCATCAGGCAAGCAAATGAATAGATTGTTGCAAGGCGACGTAGGAAGCGGAAAAACATTGGTTGCACTTATGATGATGCTTATAGCAATGGATAACGGTTACCAAGCATGCCTGATGGCTCCAACGGAAATCCTTGCCAGTCAACATTTTGACACTTTCAAAAAAACGTTAGCCGATATGGATGTGAGCGTAGCACTTCTAACGGGTTCCACCCGTAAAAAAGAGCGCGAAACTCTCCACGCAAAGCTGTTGGCAGGAGAGATAAATATCCTTATTGGAACGCATGCTCTCATTGAGGACACAGTTAATTTTGGAAACCTCGGTTTTGTTGTCATTGATGAGCAGCATCGTTTTGGTGTAGCGCAACGTGCTAAGCTTTGGTCAAAAAACGATCGTCCACCTCATGTTTTGGTAATGACTGCAACGCCCATCCCGCGAACTTTGGCCATGACTGTATATGGCGATTTGGACGTATCAGTGATTGATGAATTACCTCCGGGACGAAAACCTGTGCAAACAGGGCATCGCTACGAACAGAAACGTGGAGCGATGTATCAGTTTTTACGCAATGAAATAAAAAAAGGACGACAGGCATATATTGTTTTTCCTTTGATTGAAGAGAGCGAAAAAATAGATTTGCAAAATCTGGAGGATGGTTACTTGAGGATATCGGAGCTATTTCCTGAATATAAAATTTGCAAAATGCACGGGCGAATGAAACCTGCTGAAAAAGAAGAAGAGATGCGTAAGTTTGTAGCTAATGAAGCACAGATTATGGTCTCCACAACAGTAATTGAAGTGGGAGTAGATGTCCCGAATGCATCGTTGATGATTATAGAAAGCGCTCAACGATTCGGTTTGTCCCAATTGCATCAATTGCGCGGAAGAGTAGGGCGCGGTGCCGATCAATCTTATTGCATTTTGGTTACTCCCTACGAACTCTCGAGCGATACGCGCAAGCGTATGGAGATAATGACGGAGACCAACGATGGCTTTATCATTGCTGAGGCAGATCTTAAATTGCGGGGTCCAGGTGATCTGGAAGGCACTCAACAAAGTGGAATTCCATTCAATTTACGGATAGCCGATTTGGTGCGAGACAGTAAAATCCTTTATCACGCACGCGAAGTTGCGGAGCAAATTATTGAGAAAGATCCTGAGCTGAAGTTGCCTGAGCATGCTGTGCTAAAAAGGCAACTTAACCGATTGATGGGGAATAAGTATGATTGGGGGAGAATAAGTTAAAGCAATTGAAAATTGAAAATGGAGAATGACATTTTTCAACTTTCAATTTTCACTTTTCAATTATATTAGCGCCAGCAATAGCGAAACAGAATAAAATAAAACAAATAACAAAGATATTAATCAAAACACATTTAATCATGAAAAAAATCTTTACCCTAATCACACT
>Ga0172378_10001831_pt1 | contig 19724 bp, 16 predicted proteins | sample GrowelOW332metaG_FD_119755 | JGI IMG/M metagenome (GOLD analysis project Ga0172378, IMG submission 119755) | Groundwater microbial communities from an aquifer near a municipal landfill in Southern Ontario, Canada - Pumphouse #3_1 metaG | ecosystem: Environmental > Aquatic > Deep subsurface >... | reverse complement strand
TTACTTCTTACTTCCACCGTGCTAAAATCAATTCGCTGCGTCCGGAAATGGGGCAGTTGCAATATAAACTCGACCTATACCTGGAACTCAAGGCCACTCCGACCAGTCCCCGGTACAAGGCGGAAACATTAAATGAGCCGTGCAGCACAAGATGGTGCGACGGTACAAAGGATAAAGTTAAGGATTATGCTGATGCATAATCTTTAACTCATCAGGTTTGCGCCTGAGCACAAACCTGAACAACACAGCCAGAAAACCGCATACGCGGATTTTCTGGTGTGGGCCCTCGCAAAAGAAGCTCAGGCAGGAGGAAAAAAATGATAGCACAGGAAAAGAAGACAGAGATCATCAAACAGTATGGCCGCGCAGAGAAGGATACCGGTTCACCGGAAGTCCAGATTGCAGTCCTTACAGAGAGAATCACAGAGCTCACAGCTCACATGAAGAAGAACCCCAAAGATTTCCATTCCAACAGAGGACTTCTCAAGATGGTAGGTAAGAGAAGAGGACTTCTTGATTATCTTAAGAAGAAAGATATTGAGAAGTATCGTGAACTGATCGCTCAGCTCGGAATCAGAAAGTAATAAACAAATGTAAATCTTATGACGGCCCCGGACCGGATAACAACGGTTCAGGGTTCGTCTTTTTTATGGGTATATTCTCCGGGTCTCCCCCGGGGTCATATATATATCAGACGCAGTTAACAGTAGAAGAGAAGACGAAACAAGGAGACAAAACAAATGTACAAAACTTATTCCATGGATCTTGCCGGCAGGCAACTGTCAATAGATATCGGCAGGGTCGGTAAACAGGCTAATGGTTGTGCTTTCATGCACTACGGTGATACGACCGTTCTTTGCACAGCAACAGAATCAAAGGCACCGAGAGACGGAGTAGATTTCTTCCCGCTCTCAGTTGAGTATTCAGAAAAGTTTTATTCTATCGGTAAATTCCCCGGTGGATTTATGAAGAGAGAGAGCAGACCTTCAGAGAACGCTATTCTTACGAGCCGTGTAATCGACCGTCCTATGCGCCCGCTTTTCCCCAAGGATATGAGAAACGATGTCACACTTGAGTGCCTGGTCATGAGTGTAGACCCCGAATGCAGACCTGAACTTGTTGCAATGATCGGTGCAGCTGTTGCTACATCAATTTCAGATATTCCGTTCGCAGGTCCCTGCGCTACGACACAGGTAGGACTTGTCGATGGAAAAGTCATAATCAATCCCAATCAGGAACAGTGGGATAACGGAGACCTTCAGCTCACTGTAGCTTCAACAATTGATAAGGTCATGATGATCGAAGCCGGTGCCAATGAGATTCCTGAGAAAGATATGGTAGACTATATCTATCAGGCAGATGCTGTAAATAAGCAGATTATCGCTTTCATCAACAAGATCGTTGCTGAGGCCGGAAAGCCCAAGCAGGATTATGTTTCAGTCGCTGTTCCGGATCAGATGTTTGAAGATATCAAGAAGATAGTAAGTCCCGAAGAAATGGAAACCGTTTGCTTCAATGAAAACAGGGACATCAGAGACAAGGGTATCGCCGATATAACAGAGAAGCTCAAAGAAGCGTTTGCTGACAATGATGCTTATCTTGCACAGCTCGGCGACGCTGTATATCAGTATGAGAAGAAGACTATCCGCAAGATGATCCTTAGGGATCACAAGAGACCTGACGGACGTGAGATCACTCAGATCCGTCCCCTCGCAGCTGAAGTTGACCTTATTCCCAGAGTCCACGGATCAGCTATGTTTACAAGAGGACAGACACAGATCTGTGATGTTGTCACACTTGCACCGCTTTCAGATGCTCAGAAGGTCGAGGGAATTGACCCTAACATCACATCAAAGAGATATATTCACCAGTACAATTTCCCGGCATATTCAGTAGGCGAAACAAAAGTCAGCCGCGGTCCGGGACGCAGAGAGATAGGTCACGGCGCTCTTGCAGAGAAAGCTCTTATTCCGGTACTTCCGAGTATTGAGGAATTCCCTTATGCTATCCGTGCCGTATCGGAGACAATGGAATCTAACGGTTCCACATCAATGGCTTCAACATGTGCAAGCTGCATGGCTCTCATGGCAGCAGGTGTTCCTATTAAGAAACAGGTAGCCGGCATAAGCTGCGGACTTGTTACAGGCGAGACAGATGATGATTTTGTCCTGCTGACAGATATCCAGGGACTCGAGGATTTCTTCGGGGACATGGATTTCAAGGTAACAGGTACTCATGATGGAATTACCGCAATTCAGATGGATATCAAGATCCACGGCCTGACACGTCAGATCGTAGAGGGTGCTATCCAGCGCTGCAAGGATGCCCGCGAGTATATCATGGCAAATGTCATGACCCCCGCAATCGCAAGCCCCCGCGCAGAAGTATCAGCGTATGCTCCGAAGATCATCTACACTCAGATCAATCCTGAGAAGATCGGAGACGTCGTCGGCAAGCAGGGCAAGACTATCAATGAGATCATCAAGCGCACAGGTGCTCAGATCGACATTGACGAGACGGGCAAGATTTCCATATGCGGAACAGACAAGGCAGCACTTGCAAAAGCAAAGAATATGATCGAAATCATCACAGCAGATTTTGAGGAAGGCATGATCCTTACCGGTGTTGTCGTTTCCATTAAGGAATTCGGCGCATTCATCGAGTTTGCTCCCGGCAAGGAAGGCATGGTCCATATCTCAAAGATCACTAATCACCGCATCGATCACGTTGAGGATGTACTCCAGCTCGGCCAGAAGGTCACTGTAAAGTGCCTTGGCAAAGATCGCATGGGCAGACTTTCATTCTCAATAAAGGATGCTACCCAGCAGTAACAGAATAATCGGTTGCACGGTACAGCTCCAGTGAGGGCAACGCTTTGAACATTGACCGCACAGAATATGCGGGAAGTTCGAACGCGAACCACAGGGAACTGTAATCGTGCAACCATAAAAGCCCGGCCGGTCAGAAAGCTCAAACCTGATCAGCCGGGTTTTATAGTTGCTGTTATTTGAACCAGTAACGTAATCACAGCTGAGAATTGGATTTGCGGTTTCTCAGCGCGGAGGGAGCAATGCGACAAAAGCTGTCGCGTAAAAGCTCTGTTGAGGAATAATATTTATGTCAGATATAAGAGAAGAAATCGAAAAACGCCGCACATTCGCTATAATATCGCACCCGGATGCCGGCAAAACAACACTTACCGAGAAGTTCCTTCTGTACTCGGGGACAATAAATACCGCTGGCTCTGTAAAGGGAAAAGCCACGGCAAAACATGCGGTCTCAGATTGGATGGAGATCGAGAAGCAGCGTGGTATCTCTGTCACAAGTTCCGCACTGCAGTTCGAGTATGACGGGTGCGTGGCAAATCTGCTTGATACACCGGGACATCAGGATTTCTCGGAAGATACATACAGAACACTGATGGCTGCTGATTCGGCAGTAATGGTAATTGACGGAGGCAAGGGCGTAGAGCCGCAGACAAGAAAACTCTTCAAGGTCTGCGCGATGAGACATATCCCTATCTTCACATTCATCAACAAGATGGATCGCGATGCACTGGATACTTTTGATATATTGGATGATATAGAGAAGAATCTCGGTGTTGCCACCTGCCCTGTGAACTGGCCGATTGGATCCGGAAAGAACTTCAGGGGAATATATGACCGCCAGCTGAAGGATGTCCTTACATATTCAGAGACACTGAAGGGCACTAAGGAAGGCGTTGAGAACCGCATACCTGTAAGTGACAGAAGCGCGCTTTCTTCTGCAATCGGAGAAGAAGCGACTGAAAAGCTTATGGGCGAGGTCGAGCTGATCGATGGCGCAGCTGAAAGTTTTGACCTAGAAGAAGTGAAGGCAGGAATGCTGACACCCGTTTTCTTTGGTTCGGCACTGCAGAACTTTGGAGTCGAGATATTCATGCATGAATTTCTCAAAATGGCGCCTGCGCCTGAAGCGAGAAAATCTGACATGGGACTCATAGATCCATATAGCAGCGATTTTTCCGCATTTGTTTTCAAGATCCAGGCCAACATGAACAAGGCACACCGCGACCGCATAGCATTCATGCGGATCTGCTCAGGAAAGTTCCGTTCAGACATGAATGTAAAACATGTGCAGTCAGGCCGTGTGGCGAGGCTTTCACAGCCACAGCAGATCATGGCAGATGACCGCAAAACACTTGATGAGGCGTACGCCGGCGATATCATGGGAGTCATTGACCCCGGAATCTATGCTATCGGGGATACATTCTGCATGCCAAAGGATAAATATCAGTATGAGGGAATACCCACTTTCGCACCCGAGCATTTCGCGAGAGTGCGTCAGGTCGATACCATGAAACGTGAAAAGTTCGTAAAGGGCATCACACAGATCGCTCAGGAAGGCGCCATACAGATATTCCGCGAGATCGGAACAGGAATGGAAGAGATCATATGCGGAGTCGTGGGTGTTTTGCAGTTTGACGTGCTGAAGTTCAGGCTTGAAAATGAATACAATGTTGAGATTATCCTCGAACAGCTCCCTTATGAGCATATAAGGTGGGTAAAAGAGTGGAATGGGGATGTAAAGGAAATAGTCGGAACATCAGACATGAAGAGAATTGAGGATCTGAAGGGCAATCCGCTGCTGATCTTTGTAAATGAGTGGAGCGTAGGCATGGTGCTCGACCGCAACAAGGGGCTGGAGCTGGCCGAGTTCTCGCGCTGAGTAAAAACTGCGCCGGCCAATCATTGCCGCGACTCATCCCGGGCCGATTACCTGGCCTGTTATTTCGCCCGCTTACGGCGTGCTTTGCAAATCCGGCAATGAATGATACAATTTATCTGATTCTAACCGGCAACTGAAATTCGAGCCGGATGTCAGTAAACTTTCTCCAAAGTGAGGTTCATCATATGGAAGACGAGACAAAGATTGTTGAAGAGAACGAAGTGAAGGAAGCCGAAGCGAAAGAAACAGAAGCGAAAGAAACGCAGGCTCGGGATTCATCAATATTGAAAGATACAGTAGAACAGGGCGAGGCACCTGAGAATAAAAAGGCTGATAATGCTGCCGAAGAGACTGATGCAGCCGATGACAGCGAAGAAGAGAATATCGGAGTAGTCAGGATTGCTGATGATGTTGTCGCGATGATAGCTTCTTATTCTGCTCTTGAAATTGATGGTGTATCTGCGATGAGCGGCGGTACAACAGGTGATCTGTTTGCGAAAGTCGGTTACAAGAACCCCACAAAGGGAGTGAAAGTAGATGTCACCGACGGAGTGGTAAAGGTAGATCTTGCCATTATAATGGACTACGGATTCAACATACCTGCTACCAGCAGCAAAGTGCAGGCACGTGTAAAGCAGTCGATCGAGAACATGACCGGTCTTGAAGTGGATGATGTCAACGTCCGTATTGCGGGAATAAAAATCCCGAGTGACAGCTCGAAAGCTGATTAACGGATAACAGGTTCCGGTATGAGGGAAACAATAAATGTACAGAAAAAGCCTACGTGAGCAGACATTTAAGCTCTTGTTCCGCATCGAATTTAACAGCAGTGAGGAGATGACGGAGCAGGAAGAACTGTTCTTTAACAATGATGATATAACTTTCAGCGAAAAGGACAGGACAGAAATAGAGAAAAAGTACGCGGATGTCATAAAGAATCTTCCCGCTATAGATAAGGAACTGTCAGAAGTTGCCAAAGACTGGGACCTTGACAGGATAGGGAAGGTGGAGCTGACTATCCTCCGTTTGGGCGTCTACGAGGTAGAATACGACGATTCCATTCCTGAAGGAGTAGCGGTCAACGAAGCTGTGGAGCTTGCAAAGAAATTTGGACAGGATGCGGCACCGGCTTTTGTAAACGCAGTCCTTTCAAGGTTTACCATTGAAGGAAAAGAACGTGCCGCAGGATCGGCCGCTGACGGCAAAACAAAGAAGACCGGCGAATCTGTGCATGAGGAAAAATCCAAGTCAAGAGATGGAGCAAATATTTACATAGTGAAGACACCGCAGTGAAAAGTGTTTATTCCGTTACACAGATAAATTCATACATAAAAAATATGTTCCGGCAGGATTACATGCTGCAGTCGATTCTCGTGAGAGGCGAGGTCAGCAACTGTACATATCATTCTTCCGGACATATTTATTTTACGCTCAAGGACGAGGGCGGCACCCTGAAGTGCGCGATGTGGTCGAGTTCTATAAGGAATGGCGGCCTGAAGTTCCAAATGAAAGAAGGCGACAGAGTAATAGCAGCTGGCGCGGTCGATGTCTATGAGAAGACCGGCTCATACCAGTTCTATGCAAAACAGATCATAAGGGATGGAGCGGGCGAGCTCAACGAAAAATATGAAAAACTCAAGTCTGAACTTGAAGCCCGGGGAATGTTTGACGAACAATACAAACTTCCAATACCAAAGTATATAAAGAGGCTGGGAGTGGTCACAGCACCGACAGGCGCTGCTGTTCAGGATATCTGCAATATCTCATTGAGGAGAGATCCATACCTGCAGATAATACTATACCCGGCAATAGTTCAGGGAGAGGGCGCAGCGCCTTCAGTTGTAAACGGCATAAGAGCTCTGTGCGCGCTGCCTGCCGGAGAACGACCGGATATTATTATTATCGGGCGTGGAGGCGGATCCATAGAGGATCTGTGGGCATTCAATGAAGAACAGGTAGCAGAAGCAGTTTTTGACTGCGATATTCCGATAATATCGGCAGTGGGACATGAGACCGATACAGTAATAACGGATTATGTCGCTGATCTCAGGGCACCGACGCCGTCAGCGGCAGCAGAACTAGCAGTGTTTGAATACAGTGCATTTGAGGAAACACTTGAATCATATGTGAACGCTCTGTCGGGAGCTATGACATATAAGACAGAGAGACTTCGCGGTGAAGTAAGGTCATTTGAGCGCGTAATAAGTCATCTCGCTCCGGAGGCACGTATACGTGAAAGACGTATGACGGCGCTGCAGTCGGAAGAGAAACTTCAGTCGCTAATGAAATCCAGGATAGACAGAAGCCGTGGCAGGCTGGATGTTTTGACTGCAGGCCTTGACGGATTGTCACCGTTAAAACGGCTGAAGGGCGGATTCGGATATGTCACCGGAGAAGACGGCAGGGCGGTAGTAACGGTGAATTCTGTAAACGCAGGCGACGAACTTACCATACGTCTTGCAGACGGCAGCATAAAGACAAGAGCCGGGGAAATCACGAATGACAGTGTGCAGGCGACTGAAAGCGATGCGAAAGGAACAGATGGCTGAGGATAAGGCAAAAAAAGATCTGACTAAGGATACTACTATTGAGCAGGATCTTGATGAACTTCAGAAGCTCATCGACAAAATGCAGGATCCGGCCGTGACTCTCGAGGAGTCATTTGAGCTCTATAAGCGCGGAATGGACTTGGTCAGATCGTGTAACGAGCGAATAGATACTGTCGAGAAAAAAGTGAAAATGATGAATCCAGACGGATCGATGAGCGATTTCAGGCAGGAATAAAGACACGCGCCTTCGCAAAATAGCTCAGGCATGGAGGCAATATGAGTTTTGATGAAGAAATAAGGATAAGAACTGCACACTGTAATGATGTCATATTAAAATTTCTTCCGCTTGAGGAAGGCTATGCGAAAGAAGTCATTGAAGCGATGAATTACAGTGTGAATGCGGGTGGCAAAAGGCTTCGCCCGATGTTTATATACGAGACGAACAAGATGTACTGCGGCAGACCTGAGATCTGTGAGCCGTTCATGGCGGCAATAGAGATGATCCATACATATTCTCTTGTCCATGATGACTTGCCGGAGATGGATAATGATGAATACAGACGCGGGCGCAAGACAACACACGCGGTGTATGGTCAGGGAATGGCCGTGCTCGCGGGAGACGGACTCCTGAACTTCGGATATGAGACAGCGATCCGCGCTTTTGAAGCTGCCGATAACGCAGAGGAAACAGAGAATATTGCGCAGGCACTTCTCCTTCTTGCGGCAAATGCCGGAATATACGGAATGGTCGGAGGGCAGTGTGCTGACCTTGTTTCTGAGAACGAGAAAATCGACGACTCGACGTTACTCTACATACACAAACACAAGACTGCCTGCATGATAGAGAGCGGACTTCAGATCGGCGCTATCTTAGCCGGAGCGCCTTCAGAGGAAGTCAGAAATCTCGGAAGGATAGGCGAGGATATCGGCATAGCCTTCCAGATACAGGATGATATCCTTGATGTCGAGGGAAATATAGAACAACTCGGCAAAACAATCGGCAAAGACGCTGTCGAAGGCAAGAATACATATGTCTCCATACACGGCATTGAAAACGCAAAGGCTGATGTGAGGAAGAGAACAGATGAAGCTCTGAAGCTCTTTGACGGACTTTCTGTAAAGAACGACTTCCTGCGTGAGCTGATGATAAAGCTGGTGGAACGCACCAACTGACAAAGCTTAATGCGACGTGTAGGACGTCGTCGCATGGAAGCTTTGTGCAGAGCACAAAGCTTCAGGACTGAGAATATTAGGATGAGGTTATCATGGGTATTTTACTTGATTCTATAATTAAGACCGGTGATATCAGGAAGATCCCGCCGCAGTATTATGATCAACTTGCGGAGGAAATCAGGGCTTTTCTTGTCGAGAAAATATCAGTGACAGGCGGGCACCTGGCGAGCAATCTGGGCGCTGTGGAGCTGACTATGGCTCTTCACCTTTCACTTGATCTTCCGAATGATAAGATTGTCTGGGATGTCGGACACCAGTCATACACGCACAAGATCCTCACTGGCAGAAAAGAAGGTTTTGATCACCTGAGACAGTATGGCGGAATGAGCGGCTTTCCAAAGAGAGCTGAGAGCGACTGCGACGCATTTAATACAGGGCACAGCTCGACATCCATATCTGCGGCGCTCGGCCTCGTGAAGGCGCGTGACCTCCTCGGCAGGAAACAGACTATAGTCGCTGTCATAGGCGACGGAGCTCTCACAGGCGGAATGGCTTATGAGGCACTCAATAATGCGGCAAAACTCAAAACAAATTTCATCATAGTCCTCAATGATAATGATATGTCAATCAACCCCAATGTCGGCGGACTGTCAAATTATCTCAACGATATACGCACCTCTGACGGATATATAAATCTTCGTGACAAGGTCTATTATTCCATGAATGAGAAGCAGCCCAAGACTGTGGATGTCATAAGACGCGCCAAGAATTCGATCAAGCAGCTGATGATCCCGGGGATGTACTTTGAGGATATCGGCATAACATATCTCGGACCTGTTGACGGTCATAATATAGAAGATATGGAAAGAGCGTTCAGTGATGCCAAGAGAGCCAAGAAGGCCGTCATCGTACATGTCATAACGAGCAAGGGCAAAGGATATGCGCCGGCTGAGAGACACCCGGCAAGATTCCACGGGACAGGACCTTTTGACATCAGGACGGGACTGCCAAAGGCTCAGAAAACAAAAGCTGACTGGACAGATGTTTTCTCAACTGTGATGGTAAAGCTCGGTCAGAGAGATGAGAAGGTAGTAGCTATAACTGCGGCTATGGGCGACGGAGTCGGACTCAAGAGATTCAGATCCATTTACCCTGACAGATTCTTTGACGTTGGAATTGCAGAGCAGCACGCTGTGACGTTTGCCGCAGGACTTGCTGTCGGTGGACTTGTCCCGGTGGTCTGCGTCTATTCGTCATTCCTGCAGAGGGCATATGACCAGATAGTTCATGATGTTTGTATGCAGAAACTCCATGTGATATTCTGCATAGACAGAGCCGGGCTCGTGGGAGCAGACGGGGAGACACATCAGGGAATATTTGATATTTCATACCTTAGCATGATACCCGGTATTGTGATAATGGCACCCAAGAATAAGTGGGAACTCTCTGACATGATGAAATTCGCAGTGAAGTACAACGGACCCGTTGCTGTAAGATATCCCAGAGGCACGGCCTATGATGGGCTGGAGAATTTCAGACTTCCTGTTAAATATGGCAGATCAGAAGTCATTTATGAAGAGGAGGATATCCTTCTCTACGCGGCAGGAAGCATGGTAGAGACAGCGGTGAAGGTGAGACATGCCCTGAAGGAAAAGGGCTTTTCGGTGACTCTGGTAAATGCGAGATTTGTAAAACCCATTGACACACAGATGCTGGATGAAATGAAAGCTTCGCATCCACTCATTGTGACAATGGAGGAGAATGTGATAACAGGCGGTTTTGGTGATGCTGTAGATGAATACCTTGAAGAGTCAGATTCCGATAATGAAGTGCTCAATATTGCAATACCTGACAATTTCGTGAGTCATGGAAATGTCGATATCCTCAGGCAGGTATGCGGCATTGACGCCGATACAGTGACAGACCGCGTGATCACGGCATGGGAAGGAATACAGGCCGGGAAGGGCAGGAAACATTTATCTTGAAAACACGATTGGATCTCCTCCTGACTGACAGAGGGCTTGCTCCTACAAGGGAGAAAGCCAAGGCCATGATAATGGCCGGGATCGTATATGTAAACGGGCAGAAGGAAGACAAGTCAGGCACGGGTTTTGACCCTGATGAGAGCAAAACAAAAATTGAGGTCCGGGGGCAGACACTTCCATATGTGAGCCGCGGGGGATATAAACTGGAGAAAGCTCTAAGGGTTTTCCCGATCGATCTTGTGGGCAAAGTTTGCATGGATATAGGTGCTTCGACAGGGGGATTTACGGATTGTATGCTGCAGGCCGGAGCATCGCTCGTTTATGCCATAGATGTAGGATACGGGCAGCTCGATTGGAAACTTCGGAACGACCCCAGAGTCATCTGCATGGAGAAAACTAATTTCAGGTATGTGACAGCAGATGATCTCAGGAAGGCATCAGGGAAAGACATTCTTCCTGTATTTGCTTCATGCGATGTGGCGTTTATTTCACTTGATAAGATATTGCCACCGGCATTCAACATCATGGAACCGGGCACAGAGATGCTCTGTCTCATAAAACCGCAGTTTGAGGCAGGCCGCGACAAGGTCGGAAAGAAAGGCGTTGTCCGCGACAGAAAAGTACATGAAGAAGTCATAGAGGCAGTGACAGGTTTTGCCGTAAGTACGGGTTTTGACTTGCTTGGACTTGATTATTCGCCGATCCGGGGACCGGAGGGCAATATTGAATACCTGATGTGGCTTGGAAAAGAAATGGGCGAAGCCGTGCCGAAGATCGATCCTGACAGTGCATTGATCAGAGATCTCGTAGACAGGGCACATGGCGAACTTGACAAATAATATAAACAGTTCATCGGCTGCAATGGTGATGCATATCGCACAGGGAGCCTTACTATGGAACATTTTTTTATCATAACCAATATCGCAAAAGATCCGGGACTGATGCTCCAGGGTGAGATCGCTGCATTTCTTCTGGAAAAGGGCAAAACATGTGATCTTGCGCATGAGCGGCCGGATGACAAAGGAAAAAGTCCTTCGCGCGATGTCGACTGTATTCTTGTGCTCGGAGGCGATGGAACGATGCTGAGGGCTGCGAGAGAGAATGCAGGAAATGACGCACCTGTACTTGGAATAAACCTCGGAACTCTTGGGTATCTGGCTGAAATTGAAAAAACAAACTGGAAGGCTGCACTGACTGATCTTATAAACGGAAATTTTGAAATCGAACAAAGAATGATGTTATCCGGAACGATAGATAAGAGCGGCACCGACAATGCACTTAATGATATTGCGATCACACGTTTCGGGGCATTGCAGATAGTTCCTTATGATGTATATGTAAATGACCAGTATCTTAATACATTCAGGGCGGATGGAATAATTGTTTCGACGCCCACCGGATCGACCGGGTATAATATGTCAGCCGGAGGCCCTATTGTGGAACCGTCAGCGCAGCTGATACTTATGACGCCGATCTGCCCGCACACGCTGAACACAAGGAGCATAATCCTTGCTGCGGACGATATCATAACGATAGAGATCGGGCGTGGCAAGAACGGCGGGGACGTGCAGGTCGAAGCTGATTTTGACGGATGCGGGTGCAGAAGGATAATGCACGCCGGAGACAGAATAACGATAAGAAAATATTCCAGGACTACCAGAATAATAAAGCTCAGCCGGAAAAGTTTTCTGGAAACACTTCACAGAAAGATGTCCGGTTGAGGTAAAAGTAGTATAATTATTCACACTTGGTGTATAAATACACCGGGAATACGGACTAAAGGAAACAACCATGAAGAAAGACAGACATAAGAAGATCATCGAGATCATTTCCGGCAAGGATATTGAGACTCAGGATGAGCTTGCAGGTGCACTCAGAAAAAGTGGATATGATGTCACACAGGCCACAGTGTCAAGGGACATAAGAGAATTGCACCTGACAAAACTCCAGACCGGAAGAGGACATCAGAAATATGTTTTCATCCAGACTCAGGCCGATGATGTGCATATGTTTGATAAATATACCAGAGTATTGAGGGAAGGGTTCGTCTCTATGAACCAGGCTCAGAATATTCTCGTGATCAAGACAGTATCAGGCATGGCTATGGCCTGTGCTGCAGCCCTTGATGAACTGAAAATGCCTGAGATAGCAGGGTGCATAGCCGGGGATGATACAATATTTGCGGCTATAAGATCTGCCGATGAGACAGAAGCTGTCATGGAAGAACTTAAGAGGATGCTAGGCTGAACAAAACAATTACTTTACCTGCCTGTCCGGAGAACATGCTCGTAAAGGAGGAATATGTTACTTAGTCTTCATGTTAAGAACCTCGCTCTTATCGAGGAGGAAGAAATCGAATTCACCGACGGACTCAATATACTGACAGGTGAAACTGGTGCGGGCAAGTCGATAATAATCGGCTCTGTAAATCTTGCACTCGGAGCAAAGGCGGACAGATCCATAATCCGTGACGGTGCAGAATACGCGCTGTGTGAACTTGTTTTTACTGCTGATACGAAGGAGCAGGAGGATAAGCTTCGCGAGATGGACATTCCGTCAGAAGATGACGGGACCGTACTGATAAAGAGAAAGATAATGCCGCTCCGGTCGTCGCAGACTGTGAACGGAGAAAATGTGACTACGCATCAGCTAAGAGACATCGCGTCGCTTCTTATAGACATTTATGGTCAGAGGGAGAATCAGACGCTGCTCTCAAGAGGCAGGCAGCTCGGCGTGTTGGATGATTACGCCGGTAAAGCTGCGCTCGAAACGAAGAGGGAAGTCGGTGCGCATTACAGAGATCTCGAATCACTGAGAGAACAGTGGGAAGAGAATGATCTCGATGAGAGCTCCAGAAAGAGGGAACTCGAACTGCTTGATTATGAGATAAATGAAATAGAGTCCGCGGCACTGGTTGATAACGAGGACGACCTGCTTGAGAAGAAATACCGGAAAATGGCTGCGACAGACAAGATAAGAGCCGCTGTTGCAACAGCTTCTGAATCCGTTGACGGTGAGGACGGTGCTTCGGAAGGAATAGCAAGGGCATGCAGGGAACTCTCTGCGGTCGCGGGTTCTGATGAAACACTTGACGGAATTGCCGCGCAGCTCTCAGAAGTGGATGGTCTGCTGTCTGATTACAGCAGGGCAATCGGGGATTATGCGGATGCACTTATGTTTGACCCGGATGAATTCAGGGAGACAGAGGAAAGACTGGATCTGATCAACCACCTGAAGGAGAAGTACGGCGACACCATAGCTGAGATCAGGGAGGCAGAGGAGACACGCTCTGCGAAACGCGACACGCTTCTGGATTATGAGACAGGCAGGCGCGCGCTCAGCGTTAGGATCGATGAAGAGAGAGCACAGTATCAGGATTGCTGCATGAAATTATCAAAGATAAGAAAGAAGGCAGCGACAGAATTCGCGGCAAAGATGCGCGAGGCACTTCTTGAACTGAATTTTGCACATGTTGATTTCAATGTGGATATCAGAACAAATGAAGAAAACGGCGATTCGACTGGCATGGACAAGGTAGTCTTCATGATCTCGATGAACCCGGGCGAGGCACCGAAACCTCTGGATGAAATAGCGAGCGGCGGTGAACTTTCAAGGATAATGCTGGGGCTCAAAACTGTTTTTGCCGGTAAGGATGGAATCCACACTTTTATTTTTGATGAGATAGATACAGGGATCAGCGGGCAGACCGCATGGAAGGTGGCCGAGAAGCTTGGCCGTCTGTCGGCGGATCACCAGGTCATTGCAATAACACACCTTCCACAGATAGCCGCAATGGCCGACACTCACTTCCGCATCAGCAAGGATAGTGAGGGAGGCAGGACATTTACACATATTGAAAAGCTTTCCGGAGATGAGAGCATCGAGGAGCTTGGAAGGCTTCTGGGAGGAGCCTCCGTCACAGAGGCGACGATGACAAATGCGCGTGAGATGCGCGAGATGGCAGCTGAGACCAGAAAGAAAAACAATGGCGCAGAATCTTGACAGTATAATGGATGAGATCGCAAAGATCTCTAAGGAACTTGGCCCGATAAGCTCGGCAGATGTTCCAAATATAGATCTTTATATGGATCAGGTGACAACGATCCTCGATGAAATGCTGGGCCCGATCACGAGAAAGCCGGATGAAGACAAGATCATCACCAAGACCATGATCAACAATTACGCCAAGAACGGAGTGCTCATTCCCCCTGTGAAGAAGAGGTACAGTGTTGAGCACGTCCTGATGCTCATTGCGATCTTCTACTGCAAGAGCTTTCTGTCGATAAGCGATATGGATACACTGTTCGAACCGCTGAAGAGCGCTTGTTTTACCGGGGAAGAACGCGCGGGAAAAGTCATAAGGAAATCGTCAAAACAAGAGAAACAGCCAGGCTCTGAAGACGGTTCTGAAGCCTGCCCCGCACTGGATTTCAAAATGGTCTTCGATGATATAGCCGCCCGCGTAGATGAGCAGATGCGCTCATCACTCGAAGATATGAAGAAACTCACAGTCTCATCAGCCGGGACGTTCAGCGACAGTGATGAGGAATATCGGGGAATGCTGCAGCATATCGATTACTGCTGCAGACTCGGAAGTGAAATATATGTGAGACAGCTCCTGCTCGAGCGGGAGATAGATAAGATGAAGTAAATACGATATAATAAGCGAAGCAACTTATAAAACAGGGGGTGAAGAGTAAAAGATTATGCCGATGCATAATCTTTTACTCATCAGGTTTGTGCCTGAGCACAAACCTGAGTAACACAGCCAGAAAACCGCATACGCGGGTTTTCTGGCGCGAGCCTTCGCAAAAAAGCTCAGGCAAGGAGGTCGATATGGGATTGATTCATGCAATAGTTTCAGCTACAAGTGGCACGCTTTCAGAGCAATGGAAGGAGTTCTTCTACTGTGATGCTCTGGATGAGAATACTCTGATGACAAGAGGTCAGAAGAAGCTCGGTAACAAGCATGCAGGATCAAATACAAAGGGTGATGATAACATCATCTCAAACGGATCTGTTATAGCTGTTGCTGATGGTCAGTGTATGCTGATAGTTGAGCAGGGCAAGGTCGTCGAGCTCTGCGCAGAGCCAGGTGAATTCACCTGGGACAGCTCAACTGAACCGAGCATTTTCTCAGGGGATCTCGGCGAAGGCATCAAGGCTACATTCGGCACGATAGGCAGAAGATTTACTTTCGGCGGAACATCAGGCAAGGATCAGAGAATCTATTATATTAATACAAAAGAACTGATCGGCAATAAGTACGGCACGGCCAATCCGGTGCCTTTCCGTGTGGTAGATCAGAATATAGGACTGGATGTAGATATCTCAGTCAGATGTTTTGGCGAGTATTCATACAGAATAGTTGATCCCATTCTTTTCTACACTAATATATGTGCAAATGTAGCTGATTCCTTCACAAGGGACAGGATAGACAGCCAGCTCAAGACTGAGCTCCTGACTGCACTGCAGCCTGCTTTTGCAAGAATATCAGAGATGGGTATCCGTTACAGTGCAGTGCCCGGACATACGACTGAACTCGCAGATGCTCTGAACGAAGAACTGTCAGAGAAGTGGAACAAACTTCGCGGTATCAAGATCGTATCCTTCGGTGTCAGCTCGATCAAGGCAAGTGATGAAGATGAGCAGAAGATAAGGGATATGCAGATGGCGGCGGCTTTGAAGAACCCTTCAATGGCGGCAGCGACTCTCACGCAGGCACAGGCACAGGCTATGAAGGATGCTGCCAACAATCAGGGCACAGGCCCTGCAATGGCATTCATGGGAATGAACATGGCCGGCAATGCGGGCGGAATGAACGCTCAGCAGCTCTATGGCATGGGTCAGCAGAACGGCCAGAACAGCAATCAGACAGTTTATCAGACAGCTCCGAATGGTGGCTACGGCCAGCCTGCAGGTCAGGGTGCCGGTGCGGCAGCAGTCGCTGCGGATCAGTGGAAGTGCCCCAAGTGCGGAGCTATGAACACAGGAAAGTTCTGCAGCGAGTGCGGAGAGAAGAAGCCTGAATCAAAAGGTGGTTTCTGCCCTGAATGCGGTCAGAAATATGATGCTGCAAATCCCCCGAAATTCTGCCCTAACTGCGGGACAAAACTGCAGTAAGATTTACAGGTGAACAGTAGCGAAAAAATTTTGCAGGCCGGGCCTCATCACTTCGGGGCCCGGCTGTTTCATGGAAAAGGAAAACAATTTATGAGTATTTATGACACACTTAACAAAGAACAGCAGGACGCTTGTTTTCACACAGAGGGACCGCTCCTTATACTTGCCGGCGCGGGCTCAGGCAAAACAAGAGTCATAACTCACAGAATCTGTTATCTGATAGATGAGAAAAATGTAAATCCGTGGAATATCCTGGCCATTACTTTTACGAACAAGGCAGCCGGAGAAATGAGAGAGCGAGTTGACAAGCTCGTAGGTTTTGGCGCGGAGAGCATATGGGTCTCGACCTTCCATTCAATGTGCGTGAGAATCTTACGACGTCACATTGGAGAAATCGGGTACGACACGGGTTTTGCCATATATGACAGCGACGATCAGAAGACACTTATGAGACAGTGTATGAAGACACTGAATATCAATCCGAAGGAGCTTCGGGAGAAGACTGTGCTGAATGCAATTTCCAGCGCGAAGGACAAGCTGCAGACTCCGCTGAAGTTCGCAGAGACTCACCAGAAAGATTTCCAGGAGAAGCAGATAGCATCGCTCTACGAGGAGTACCAGAGGCAGCTTCACAGCAACAACGCACTCGATTTTGACGATCTGCTCATGAAGACTGTCGAGTTGTTCCACTCTCATCAGGAGATACTCGAGAATTACCAGGAGCGTTTCCGCTACATCATGGTCGACGAGTATCAGGACACGAACATGGCACAGTTCGAGCTTATAAGGCTGCTGGCGGACAAATACAGGAATCTCTGCGTAGTCGGTGATGATGATCAGTCCATATATAAATTCAGAGGTGCGGATGTCCGCAATATACTGGATTTCGAGAGCGTCTACAAGGATGCTCAGGTTGTGAAACTGGAGCAGAATTACCGCTCGACACAGAACGTGCTGGATGCCGCGAACGCGGTGATCCACAACAATGTGAACCGCAAACAGAAGTCACTGTGGACGAGCAGGGGAGCCGGACACAAGGTTCATTTCCGCCAGCTGGGAAATGCTCTCGATGAGGCGGAGTTCATCTCTGATGACATCAAGGACAAGATGCGCCGTGATCCAAAACTTCAGTACAGGGATTTTGCAATCCTATACAGAACTAATGCTCAGGCCCGTGTCCTCGAAGAACGTTTTGTCATGGAGTCCCTTCCTTACAACGTGGTAGGTGGTGTGAATTTCTATGCGCGCAGAGAGGTAAAGGATCTCCTGTCATACCTTCGGACAATAGATAACGGTGCGGATGATCTGGCAGTAAGACGCATTATAAATGTGCCCAGAAGAGGCATCGGACAGACGACGATAGAGCGTGTGGCTGCTTACGCGGCTGACAGAAATATCGGTTTCATAGACGCACTCGAAGAAGCGGACAGCATAGTTGCGCTCTCTAAAGGCGCTGCGGCAAAACTTAAGCCATTCACGGAACTTATTGATGGGTTCAGGAATTTTCTGAAAGAGAATTCTGATTCGCCGAGTGTCCTGTCTGACCTCCTTAAGAAAGTCATAGAGGACATAGGATACATTGAGGATCTACGGGAACAGGATCCTGAGGAGTTTGATGACAGAAAAGGAAACGTCGACGAACTTATAACAAAAACGGTCAGCTATGAGGAAGGTGTCGCAAACGGTGAGAATGCGGGCTCATCAGATGAGGATGGAAGGCCTACACTTTCAGGACTTCTCGAAGAGATCGCGCTCGTTGCAGACATTGATAATGTCGGAGATGATGACAACAGAGTCCTGTTGATGACACTTCACAGTGCAAAGGGACTCGAGTTCTCGCAGGTTTATCTGGCAGGTCTTGAGGACGGTATTTTCCCAGGGCAGATGACGATCGACGCGGCAAATGAAGAGGACATGGAAGAGGAGCGAAGGCTCGCTTATGTCGGGATCACGAGAGCCAAGGATGACCTTACGATCACGTGCGCAAGATCACGCATGCTTCGCGGCGAGATCAAATACTATCCGGTCAGCCGCTTCATCAGCGAGATCCCGGAGAACCTTCTCGACGGGAAACCGAAAAAGTCGTCGAGATACAGGGATGAATATGATGATTCATATCATGACGACAGCGGAGACATGCCGTTCGGTGATTATGAGGACGGCGGCGGTGACGGTTCGTACGGCAGCGGTGGAGGTTCGTACGGCAGCGGTCGCTCGGGAGGCCGCGGCTACGGAAGCGGCGCCGGCTATTCAGGCGGACGGACGTTTGTGACTTACGGCAGCGGCGCCGGCGGCAATGGCTATTCCGGTGGTTCTTCAGGCAACTGGTCTTCCGGAGGCAATGGCTATTCTGGAGGTTCTTCAGGCAGCTGGTCTTCCGGTGGCAGGTCTTCCGGCGCGTTGCCTGGCGGGACAGGATCGGGCAGCGGCCGCCTTAAGGCGGTCTACAGGAAGCCACACACAGCAGATGAGCACAAACCTTTCATCGCCAAAGCAAATTCGCAATATGGCAGCAGTCTCGGCGGTCTCAGCAAGGGTGCACCTGCATCCAGTCCTGCTGACATCGATTACAAGGTCGGAGACCGCGTGAGCCATGTGAAATTCGGTGACGGCGAGGTCATGGCTATGGAGAATACCCCGCGCGACACAAAGGTCACAGTGAACTTCGATGAGTCAGGGCCGAAGATCATGTACGCGGCCTTCGCCAAACTGAAGAAGATCTGAATTGTGGGCCGCCGCCTGGCTCCTCCCGCGAGATCTGGCTCCGCCCGTGAGGCTCCGGCAGCGGAAACTTAGCACGGAAGCAGGTTTAAGAGCTCGGTGCTAAGATTTACGAGAAACTATGCTCTTCCCGTGAGGCATCGGCAGCGGAAACTTAGCATGAAAGCAAGTTTAAGAGCTCGGTGCTAAGATTTCGCAAGATTGCGGCAGACGCCAAGGCGTACACGACAAGAAAACTTAGCATGAAAGCAAGTTTAAGAGCTCAGTGCTAAGATTTGCGCGGAATCTGGCTCCGCCCGCAAGACCCCGGCTGCCGAAACTTAGCACGGAAGCAAGTTTAAGAGCTTGGTGCTAAGATTTCGCAAGATTGCGGCAGACGCCAGTGCGTACACGACAAGAAAACTTAGCACGAAAGCAAGTTTAAGAGCTCGGTGCTAAGATTTCGCAAGATTGCGGCAGACGCCAG
>Ga0172378_10001830_pt1 | contig 19731 bp, 24 predicted proteins | sample GrowelOW332metaG_FD_119755 | JGI IMG/M metagenome (GOLD analysis project Ga0172378, IMG submission 119755) | Groundwater microbial communities from an aquifer near a municipal landfill in Southern Ontario, Canada - Pumphouse #3_1 metaG | ecosystem: Environmental > Aquatic > Deep subsurface >... | reverse complement strand
TTCAGAAGTTCAAGGTGAGCGTTTTGAAAGATACTAATTCTTTTGGATAGTATTTCAAGGGCTTTGATATATCCCTCCTTGACATTTGCATTACAGAACCGGTTGAGACGCTTATCTTTCATACGGATCTGTATTTCTTTAATGCAATGTTCTATTTCTTTTTTATCTCGCATTGTTATTTTATTTTTTTGTTGTGTTTTGCTGCTACTGTTCTTAAATTATTTGCTGCCTGCACAAATGCGCTTTCATCATAAGCAAGTGCTAATCCTTGCGATTCTCTCTCTTTGTTAGCTGCTTTCATTCCTTCTATCTCAGCCTGTATTGCTAAAACTTCTGCCAATCTTTTTATATCATATCTATTCATTGTTTCTAATTATTAATACTCAATAATTACATATATTTATTCGTTAAAATAACTCTGATTGTCTTTTTCCTTCTCTAATTTTTTCAACCCTCTTTATTTCATCATCGACAACCTTCTCTTTCTTTTTAGCCTCTTCAAGATCGAAATAGCTGCCTGTATAACGATATTTTACCTGTGCCTTTCTCATTATACAGACAGCGTCATAAAAGTTCTTAGCGTCCATTGTAGCTCTTTAAATAAGGAAACCATCCAAACCGCTTTCTTGTGCCTTTTAAATAAAGATATTTACATTGGTTAGAATAAGCTTCCCGCTCGAAAGATATATTCCTATACGCTTTGGTTGGGTTCCAACATATCGCCAATCTGATCAGGTATTCGACGATGTACCAAATGTAAAAAAACACATAAAGCATTTCTTTCATCTGATAAGTGTGTATTCTCTCGTGGTTCAGCAATCTTTTACTTTCCGGATAATCTCCTTTTATAAAAAGGATCCCGAACAGGTTAATAGCTACGTAATGTTTGCCAATCGGCAAAATTTTGTTTCTTATTATTTTCATCGTTTTATTATTTTAGTAATTCATTTTCAAATTGATCGTATTTTTTTTTCAATTCTCTGTCAACCTCGAATAATATATTCAATTGTTTGATGGCGTAATTTATCGTACATGGTTTGAATGCATGTTTGTGAGCAAGTTCGCTCTGAGACATGTTCTTGTGCGTGTAGGAGAAATAAGCTACAAACCAGCGGGCCAGAACGTATGCCCGCTTTCTTGTTTTCACCCACAACTTATTAGCAGGAATTTTAAAAATATAACAAGCCTTCTGTTCTATATTTTTATTAGCAAAAGAAAGACCTGGGAAAACATAAGGACTTATCATCTCAACTCGTTTTGTTTCCCCTTAAAAATCCCCGTATCCTTAGCCTCTTCAAGCATTATACTGCTTAATTTCATATTTTCACCTTTCGCCATCAAATTCATAGCCTGGACCTGAACCTTGTAAGTATCGACAACCCTGCCTGCTAATCCAGAAAAAGCCTTAGCCTGCTCAACATCCATTTTTTCATTAGCCGAACAGTTAGGATCATTAGCACTTTTCAGTCTTTCCATTGCGTCAAAAATGTTCAATCTTAAATCTTCAATTGTAGTTTTACTCATCTTTTTGTTTTTTTAAAGTATTTTTTATTAATCTATTCAACATTCCTAATCTTCTAATTGTCAATTGTAAATCCTCAGGATAATTACATACAGAATTCCTTAACATTAATTCAGAATTACTAACCATTTCAAGATTCTCAATTTTTATATTCTTAGGATTTCTATCCTTGTAAAGGATATTATATCCTTTTGGAACAGGCCCGTAATATTTCATCCAGACCACATGAGATAACAACATCCAACTCCGGGGATTCTTAACCTTTATCATCAGAGTTCTATCCTTCCCGGCTCTGATTGTTCCTATTGGTTTTAAATTTACAGACCTCATGCCTTTTTTAAATTCAAACTTCTTGCATTTTTCTATGCCTTCAGCTGTCATATATTCCTCCCTTTTCTTTCCCTTATTAGCAGGTTTATGCCCTTTTTTAAATTGTCTTCCAACAAACCCAGTATTTTTCGAATATTCCTCACGAGCCATCTGTCTAATTTTTTCAGAACTTTTTTTGCATCCCAAAAGATTAGCCCTTGCATAGACAGACTGTAAAGACTTTCCAAGTTTTACAGCCACATCCTTAGAATCGTTATCTGGATATAATTTCATGAGAATACTATCCTGCTCTTTACTCCATTTTTTCTTTTCAGGGAAATGCTCACGGAATAATCGACTTATCAACTCCGGATCCTTCTTATATCCCTTATAATTTCCACGGCCCTGGATAGCCCTTACCGTTCTGTTTATTTTTTTAGCTATATCCTTACAATTTGTGTTATGGTATAGTTCTTTAAGAATCCGATCTTCCTCTATTGTCCACGGGTTACTCATCTTCTCTCCTCCTTTTAAACGTCAGCCTTCTAACATCGTTCCATATGGCAAATAGGAGTAGTATGATTAAAGTTAACAGGATGTCTATTATTTTACAAAGCACCTTTAAAATCAAGATAAAGGGCATTAAAACGTTTTTAGTCATTCTCCTTAAATTCATAATATTTGCTCCTTTATTCTTTTTATGTTTCGAACATAAGCTACATTCTTGTGTGAGTTCATGCCGTCATCTTCAATGTGAAAATCCAGATTAAAAAGGACAAGATCACCTTGCTCAAATTGGTCTGTACTTTCATATTTTGGGAATGTGTAACACACTGTATTTTTTACATTAGGGATAGAAATAATGTTTATCACATCCCTGTTCCCGACAATGTATTTTTTTGAAATTCTTCCTATCATAGCCTTATTTATAATCGTACATCATTATAAAATTCTCATGTTCTGCTACCCTGTGTTCGATAACTGCGCCGTCACTCATTTGCCAGCCGTATAAATGATATATTGTGTCACATCTTGAAAGCAAGGCAATACAAGCACTCATATATTCCAGCCATGTAGCATTAGGTTTATTTTTTAGTAATTTAGGAGCTTCTACATATGGGTTAATTATTGTAGAATGAATAAAATTTTCCTTTAATTTTTCTTCTGCTAACCTGAACCGTTTTTCTGCCTGCTCCTCCGGCAACCCTGATATTTTACCTGATATGTAGATCCTCATTTTGCTCTTTAATGATTTTACAAAGTCTTTTGATTATTTTACGCTGTTTCAATATGATGCTCAAATATTCACGTGACAATCTTTTATGTCTTTCTTCTGCCATCTTTTGTATTCTAAAATTTGTTTTGATGCTCTTTTCATAGCAGATATCCCGTTGCTTGTGTTTTTCCTTTGCCATGCGCCTATTTTTGGTGACCATTTAAAGGCGTTATTTTTCATTATATTCCGGATATCTTCGTTTGGTTTTTCATCGAAAAAGAATCGGACCCTTTCGTCTCCAGGACAATAAAAAATCTCATACCCTTCACTCTTAAAAATATTCTTATCCTCTTTTGGAGCTTCGTCTGCTTTTTCTTTTAGTTCAAATCTTTGTTTTATAGCCCTGTAGATGTAATGCCTTTTTGTGAATAAGGGCCTCTTGATGTTTTTTACAGCAAGATCGTTAATTTCATTAGTTGTTTTTTCTAATAATTCAGGATTGTGACCAAGTAGTCTGATCATTTTCCGGACTAAAGCCTCTTTTAGTAAACGTGAATCAAAACCGCAAGGGTTAACTATTCCAGAAATCAAATAAGCAGCGTCGTTCATTATGTCTTTCATGTCCTCATTTTCCTGCTTTACAGCTTGATCGTCACGCTGCTTTTGATCCATAGAAAGATTGATTTTTCTTTTTAAAGCACTTACTACCTTATCATAATAACGGTCCATCTCCTCTGCCCTCTTTCTTACTGTATTGTTAGCCCTTTCGTTTCGCCTTGTTGGAAAATTAGAGCCACCCGTAATCATTACAGAAACAACCCTACTCATTGCACTTAGCCAACTTTCATATTTGTCTTTATATCCGCTTTGGAAACGCTCAAATTCGGAATTAAAGATGCTTTTCTGGTTATCCGTTGTACAAAGTGCAAGGAGCTCTTTGTACGTATTCTGAACTGTAAGGTCAAAGTCTTTTGAGGCCCTTTCTCCTCTTTCCTCAGGTTCAAAACTTACACCCCGGTAAGCATTTTTCGCCAATTCTAAATCTATTTTTTTAAATTCCATTATATTTTTATTTCTGTTTTTATAATTTATCTGATCTCATATCTTGTCTTGGACCACAACCGGAAAGAGTTGTGCATGGGCAGGGAATCGAACCCTACACTGTTGGTACTGTACTTCGCAACTTAATTGCCGTGTAAAAAATTTACAATTACTATTTATTTATTATTTACAATTATTATGCTTACGGCTCAGCGTCTACCTTTGCGCCACCATGCTACTACTACTTATTATTATTATTTAAACACAAAATATTACTTTCATTTTTGATACTTTTCAATATAAATATCCTGTCTTCGTTATCAAGATCAAGCCCAAGCTTAAGCTTCTGGGTTGTAACCCATTTTTGACCTTTTACATCACGAAGGAATTTACTCTCATAAGGTTTCCGTTTCTCATTAGAAATCATCCAGTTACAAACAAGATTAATGTTTCTCTTTAAAGAATCTACTCCTTGGTCGAAAGAAGTATCTTTCAATAAAGGAAGATCATGTTTGATGTTCATGCACATCAATACGGAATCATTTTTGAATGCTACAGCGAAAGAACCGTCAATCTGAATTAATTGGTTGAAAAGTTGAATTTCTTTCTGTTTTTTTTCTTCATTTTCCATTTTGCCAAATTTTAATTATTACATTTTTAGTGTGTTGTTTAAACACATCAGCAAATATAAATGTTATTTGTAATAAAACAAACATATTTGATAATATTCATAAAAAAAAGTTGCAAATAAACAAAAATATACCTCTTTTTTAGTGTGTTATTTGAACACATTTATAAATATAATTATATCTTTGTATTTGTATAACAAATTATTATAAACAAAAAAGCAATGAATAAACAACTCTTCCAGTCCGTAAAACAAAAATGTAAGGACACAGGATTATCAGAGAAGTATCTTACCGCAATAACCGAAAAGATAGGTGGCAGCGTAGAAGACGATTCTACTGATGAGAAATTGATTGATGCAACGGCAAATCAGGTTGTAGATATAGCTACTGCTTCGCAGGGTGAAGCTACGCGATGGGTCAATGCACACAAAGAGAAAGATTCTACTACTGTTTCTACTACAACTCAGAATGCAAATTCTACACAAAGCAAACCAGTGAATAAAACACCGGTTGAAGCTAATCCAGATGAAAATCCGGTATTTGTAGCTATGAGAAAGAAGATGGAGACAATGGAGAATGAAATGAATGAAATGAAAGTAAACAAGGGGAAAGAAATGAGGGAAGGAGCCATTAAAGCGGCTGCAACTAAACATGCAATTCCTGAATGGCGTCTAAAAGGACTTTCTGTTCCAGAGGATGCTGACCCGGATGCCTTCATGGCTGACATTAAACAGGATCTTATCACTAACAATCTTATTGATCAGTCCCCGGAAGGTGGAAAAACAAGAACAGAAGAAGGTACTAATGAAGCAGCCACTTCTTTACTTGAAGAAATTATTGCTAAGTAACTTAAATTTTAAAAGATGAAAGCAAAAAGAACAACTTTCGTAGGCGAACGCCCGATATTTTCAGGTAGTCCGCACATCGTAGAGGGTGGTTTTAATTTGGATGTGGCGAATCTAAATTTCAACGTAGGTAATACTATACCAGCAGGAACACTCTCTATTTTTGATGAACAAACCAGGGAGGTCAAGCTTATTAAAACAGGCGAAGTAAAGGCTATTGACGCTGATGATGCCAAAAAGGTAACATTGAAGTGCAACGACTACTACTCTCCGATTTTCGCTGTTGGCGATAAAGTGTTAAAAACCGTAGAAGGAGTATTCGCTGACGCACCTTCTATTTCAAAAATCGAAGACAACACTTCTGAAGAAGGTGGATCTTATACTATACATCTCTCTGCTGCCATAATAGGATTAGCCGTTGGAGATGTGATTGTACAGGTAATCTCCGATGCGAGTAAAAATGCTGCTGTCGTTGGTAGTGCTAATTCTGTAACAGTTACCGACACAGAAGTGGAAAGTGAAGAAACAGGTATTGATGTCTCAAACGACACAATGCAATATGCCTTGTACGAAAGACGTGTATTGCCTATTCCGGCTTCTCAAAAGGATGCTGAGGGTGCTTACCTGAAAGGGAATAGTCATGTCCGGTTATCTCAATCTTATTAATTAAGGAGGAAAATAAATGAAAAGTATTTATTCAACATTTAAAAATTTATACGAAACTGAGGGGAAACCCTTAGATTTCTTGGCAATGTGGAAGAAGACATTCGATCTTGCATCGCAAAAACGAGTAGCCTTATTCCAGAAAACATATGCTGACGAATGGTTCGATTGGGAGGCCCCGCAAATGTCTCTTAGAGCCGATGCCGTGATGGGCAAGTATCATCTTAGAGTTATGGCTACTCTTATTGGAGACGAATCAGGAACACCTTTGAGACGTTCCGACGGCTTTGATATTTGGAACGAAGAAATTCCACGCGTAGGCCACAAGTTCTTTATGTCCGCAAAGACATATCGGAAATTAATGGAAGTTTATAAGTCTCCATTTCTGACTGAATCTTCCAAAGTAATGCAGATCAAAAAGACGCTCTCTAATGACATGGAGAATGCATATATGGGATGTAAAGATGTTTTAGACTTTATAATCTTAAATGCTCTGTCAAATAACGGTGTTTGTCATTTCACGCCTGCTATCAACAATCCCGGAGGTCGTACATATGAAGTAGATTACAATATGCAATCTGCCAACAAGCTTATGTCTGCACTCCTTTGGAATACTGCTAATTCAGAAGCCGGTAAACTGGATATCATTCTTCTGTTATCCGATATTGTTACATATTACAAAAATATGGGAATAGAGTTTGGCGAGATCCTTATGTCTCCTGAGATCGTTTCTTTTATCCGTAGAGATACAGGAATAAGAAAAGCCGTTTTTGGTGATGACAAAAAGGCAAAAATAGCAAGCATTACAGAGTTAAACTCTCTCCTTTCAGATAACCAGATTCCTAAAATCACTGAGATTTCGAGGAGAATGGGAGTGGAAAAAGACGGGATAGTTTCAACGATTGATCCATGGAATCACAACAACATCGTTTTCAAACCAGCTGAGAAATTAGGTCACATCCAACCTTCAATCGAAGATAGTGAACTCATGGAGGAAGAAAATGTAACATATCTTGATGCTGGAAATGGAATACGTGTTTCTAAATGGCGTACAGGAGATTCAACAGGACAAAAGGCTGGAGAATACACACAAGGATCCGCAAGATTCCTACCAATAATGGATCAGATTAATGGATGTGTATGTATGCAGGTAAGAGGCTTTGAAGAAAAGGCCATCCCCGCTGATTCAGATGGTGTTGATCGTACTTATTTACCAGTAAGTGAATACAACGGTATTGCTGCTGAGGATGTAGGATAGTTTTTTAATTATAAATTTTAAAAGAATGATACTAAGAGTTTTAAAAAAATTTAAAGACAAAAACAACAGCAAAAAACACTATGTTGCCGGAGACAAGATTGAAGTAAAAGAAATTTCACGGATAAATAATCTTGTTAAACGTGGCCTGTGTGAGCTGTTAGATGAAGAAGGTGAAAACAAAGTGACCTATGGAGAAAAAACCATAGATTCAAAAGTTGCTATAGAAGCCCTCAAAAAGATCGGAGTTAAAGTTGTTGCGAACACTGGCGTTGAGAAGCTCAACGAAAAGATTGCGGCTTTAACAGAAGAGCAGGAGAAGGCTTTTGACGCTGAAATAGACAAGTAGACATGAATGCTTTGACTAAATATAATGCCTTGGTGGGAGAACTTGAACCGTTCTCCCCCAGCGCATTAACTATCCGTAAAGCCTTGGCTGACGTAGGAATTACAGCTACTGACGAAGAATACAATAGCACTACAGACAGTAGGAATGTTGCTAAAGCGGCTATTTTAATACTGAGTAAGATGTTAATACTTAAGTCAGATAGTCTTGGAAAATCTTCCCAGAGTTATGATGCGGACCAGTTAAAGGAGAGAATAACAAATCTGTGTGATGAGTATGGGTTTGATGTAGGGGATTATATCAAAGTATCGAGTATAACAGACGGATCAAATCTTTGGTGATGAAAACTAATGGCACTTTTAAATATAAAGGAATTCAGGATACAGGAGCACAATCTCCTGATACCGGATGGTCTGATTACAATCAGACAAACGAATGGCTGGATGGCTGTGAGTGTCAGATAGCAAGATCTATTCCTGCCAAACAGTTAATTGGAACAGATGGACAGATGCAAGCTTATAACTACGATGTATTTATTCCTAAATACTTTGATGGTGAATTACTTGTAGGAACTCAAATTCAATTAACAGGAGAAAACGGGAATGTAGATTATTTCACGATCAAAGGGGCAGATACGTTTACACGGAAATACATAGAGATATGGGGATAAAGCCAACTTTCGGTAATGGTGCTGTGACTAACCAAACAGCAGCCTTTCAAAAGAGATTTGAGAAAGCTATAATTTTTACGCTTCAATCTCTTGGTGAAAGTTTGGTTAGTTATGCAGAAGATAATCATAATTATACCGATAGAACTGGCAATTTAACAAATTCAATAGGATATGTGGTGGTGCAAAACAAAGAAGTCATAATTAATGGAATAAAACAATACGGAGAGGCAGGATCAGCTGCCTATAAGATAGCCATAAAATTAGCTTCTGAGACATCCGCCACATTTTCTCTTATTATCGTTGCGGGAATGAATTACGCAGCATATGTAGAGGCAAAAGGATATAATGTTATCCTTCCTGCTGAATTGAAGTCAAAAACAGATTTCCCTGCTACTATGCAAAGATTAATGAAAATGGCAAAATCAAAGGCAAATGGAATGTTCTGAAATAATAGGGACTTATATATATCGGTTATTGAAAGAAAGTAACATTTCTAACGATATAACCGGATCAATTGGCTGGCAGCGTAATGACTATTCAAAAGAAGATATCATTATAGTACCATGTTCGATTACAGGTGAAGGATCTGTACAGTATGGGCAGATCAATGTAAATATACATGTTCCTGATAAAGTTGAGAAATCCATTACCGGAGATTCTTGTTATAAAATAGATTTTCAAAAACTTGTGACATTAAGAAGTTCTTGTATAAAATTATTACAAGGTCATTTTGTTCCTGATAGTGGGATAAGCTGGACAATTGGGCAGCTTAATCCTCCGATAAAGGAACAGGACCAGAATGAGCACTTCGTGTCTATAGCTATTGAAGTTACAGTTAGAAATAAAAATTAACAAAATTTAAGATTATGGTAGAAAGCACGATGGGTTTAAAAAAAATCTTCTGCGCAGAATCAGAAGCCAATGCATCTGAGAGTTCCGGATATAATATTCCGGCAGCAAGTGCAGAAGCATGGAATGATCTTGGGGATGTGTACCAGGAAACATGTACACTGAAAGACGGGGATTCCACAGTGACGGTACATAAATCAGAAACGTCAGCAAAAAAGCTGATACAGATAGAACCGGGTGATACTGTTGGCGAATTATCTCTTATGGATCCGAACCTGGAACAGTTGGCGAGATATTTCGGTGGTGAAATAGTTACAGACGCTACAACAAGTAAAAAAAGATGGGTCAAACCACGCAAATTACCCTATAAGGAATATTGTATTAAGTTCCTTCCTGAGGAAGGGCTGATGGTGGTTACAAGGGCTGCAAGGATTGTTCCTACCTTCAGTATCACGTATTCAAGCAAGGGAATATGTCTTGTTCCTATGAAAATAGAATTCATGACGCCTTTGGAAATGGACGAAGATGCGAGTAATCCAACAGAAATAGAGGTCGGATAACAATAATGTGATAAGCCTCCTTCTTGGGAGGCTTATTTCTTTAATCAAAAACCGAATGGAAAAAGAATTAACTAACGAAGAAAAACAAGCTCTTGAAGAACAGGCTATTGAAACATTACTTCAATATGGTGCGAAATTTTCTGTTCCTTTAAAAATAAAGCCTAAAAAGACGCCCAAACTTCTACAATGGTGGAATAAACACTTTCCTAAAGTTGCGATAAAATTAAGAAACAGGAGAATTTCTAAGAAGTGGGATGTTAAAAAAGAGACTATAACGGATTTACTGGCTGGGGAGAAAGAAGTTTATATGAGGCATTTCCATATTAAGCCTCTTTATTTAGGAACTATTGACATGATAAGGAAGTTGGAACTTGAAATGAATTATAATGAAGATGATATCCAAAAGAACCCTGCTATAGAGAGCAATAAACTATTTAAATACACGGAGCTAATGGCAAAAATAGTTGCTGTAGCTACTCTTAATGTAAGCGAAATAGCAGATCCTTTATCAGGAAAAGTGAAAGAGTTACAAAAGTTCTTTCTTACACACCTTACATCAGGAAGATTGCAAAGGCTCTGTATGATAATAGACCAATTAAGGAATAAAGCGGGTTTTACGAACTCTATTCGATTGATATTACAAGTCGAAACGACAACGACACCCAAAGCAAGTCGAGTAGAGTAATTGGGTTGAATAGTCCCTGGGGCAATAGAGCCGCAATTTTAGAAAAGTTTCATTGGACATATCATTATCTGCTTTGGGGAATATCCTGGGTAAATGTTCGGCTTATGTTAGACGATAGTCCACGAACAATTTATACAAAAAAAGATGAGAAATCAGAAGACACTGGGAATGTTATCCACAGAAAACTAAAAACAAAAGAAGACATTAAGAATTACGTAAAAACGATGATATGAGCGAGGCGATTAATGGAGGGTTAGGATTTCGTGCTACGTTGAATATTGATGATTTCAACGTACCGGCAAATGCGATGGAACGTAAGATAAGGAATGTTTCAGGAGTGGCAATATCGGAAACAGGGAAAATGGATGATTCATTGCTCAGTTTCTGTAAAAATGGTGCCAATTATTTGAAAGGGACGTTAATCGCTGGTGGATTTACTTCTGTAATAAGAAAAACAATAGAAGTAAGAGGACAGTTCCAGCAATTGGGGATTGCATTTGAAACACTGCTGGGAAGTAAGGAAAAAGCTGATCAGTTGATGTCCAAATCTGTAGATCTGGCTATGAAAACTCCTTTTCAGCTTACAGAAGTTGCCTCTGGCACTAAACAATTGTTAGCTTATGGGTTCCAGGCAAAAGATGTTACTGATACTTTAACACGGTTAGGGAATATTGCCGCTGGTTTAAGTTTGCCGCTTAACAGACTTACTTATCTGTATGGAACGACAATGACACAAGGCAGATTGTATGCCAGAGATGTGATGCAATTTACCGGATCTGGTATCCCTTTACTCCGAAAACTTGCCGAGATGTACGGGAAAACCACCGATGAAATAAGTGCAATGGTAACAGCAGGTAAAATAGGATTCCCGGATGTTGAAAAGGTTATAAAAAGCCTGACAAATGAAGGAGGAATGTTTTATAACCTGATGGAGAAACAAAGTAAGTCTCTGTCCGGAATGACCAGTAATCTTGGTGATGACTGGGACAAGGAAATAAACAAAATAGGGAAAGATAATCAGAAAATATTAGAATCTGGTATAGAATCAGCCGCTTATGTAGTCGAACATCTTGGAGGCATTCTCCAGACCATTAAAGCAATAGCAATAGGATACGGAAGTTATAAAGCAGCCATAGCTCTTAATTCTCTTGCTCTTAGGGGGCATACAGGAGTGGCACTGATAGATAATACTGTTAGCTCTGCAAAGCTGACCTTGATGAAGGCTAATGTAGCACTAACAGGAGAAGCAGCGGCACAACAGGCATTAATGACCACAGCACAAAAGACACACACTTCAGCCTTAACAGCCCAGCTAACAGTAGAAGAGGCAGCAAATCTTGCTAAGAAATTAAGAATAGCAACCATTTCCTCACTCCTTACAGCCCAACAGCAGGAATATCTATCCAATCTTAATATAACTACAAGCTCTGCTAATTATGAAGCTGTAGCCACCTCTGTAATGACTGTAGACCAAAAGCAAGCGTTGGCAAAAACTAACTTAACGGAGACAAGTGCAATATATCGCTCAGCTTTGGAGCAGGAAGTAGCAGCCAAAACGAGGAATGAGGCAGCCACTCTTGAATCAATGCGAACAGACGTTAAAGCAGCAGCCGTAAAACTTAATTCTGCAAAGACTGAGGCTATGAACGCAAAAGCATCTGTTGAAGCAAGTTATTACGAAGTCTATAGAGCAAAAAACACAGGGAATGCGGTTGCTATAGCTACGGCAGAAAAAAGGCTTGAAGCAGCTGTTGACAAAGAGGCTATAACGCGTAAAGTAGCACTTGGCGCAAGCTCTGATTTTTATGCAAAAAAGAAACTTCTTGAAACAACAGCCACGAAGACGTCTACTGTAGCAAGCGAAACTGACACCGTAGTTAAGACAGCTCAGGCAGGGGCTACTTCTGTGTTAACTACAATTACGCGTGGATGTACAGCAGCAATGAAATCATTATGGACTTCAATGAAAACTAATCCTCTTGGCTGGATACTTACAATTGTTGGTCTGGTTGTAGCCGCCTTTGAAATGTTCAAAACAAAGACAGAAGAAGAAACTACCGTGCAAGGTGAATTTCAGGATTCAATAAGAAAGACCGGTGATGAATTGAAGACCTATATATCCATACTTGAAAACACAAAAGAAGGCACCAATACTCACAAAAAAGCACTAAAAAAGATAAATGAGATCTGTAAAACCTATAATCAGACATTACTTGACGAAAATTCAACGTTAGAACAACAAAAAAAGAAATACGATGAGCTCACAACTGCAATTCAATCAAGTACAGCTGAAAAAGTAAAGGCAAAGTACACTGAAATTGCAATGAAAAAGCTTGAAAAAGAAGAAACAAAAGCACTTGATGATTTAAAATCTAATGCGAAAAATGCAACCTATGAAGGAACGGGCTACATATATAGTTTGCAAGGGGATTCAAGACAAAAAGAGACAAATAAATCAACGAACATAAATAAAAGCTCAGATGCAATATGGGAAATGGTTAATAGTGAAGCGATAGAAAGCGCAAACAAACTAAAAGATCTTACGGGAGATGCATACGACAAGGCTTTCAAGAAATCTTTACAATCTATAATAAAACAAGTTCAGAGTGCTACAGGGGCCTCTGATTCTGAAATGAATGCCTTCACCGTAAGACTAAGCGATCATCTTACAACGATTACGGATAAGGTGAAAAAAACAAAAAAAGAGATCGCAACTATTAGCAAGCAGACTGATAATTTTATCCTAAAATCAAAAGATGATGGTAAAAAAGAGGATACTTTTACCACCGGGAATACCTTTAAGCAATTGCAGAAAAAAGTACAAGAAACACAGAAGGCAATAGAGAAACTGGGTTCTACAGATAATGGAAAGATTAAAGAGCTCGAAGAGGAATTAAAGAAGGTAAATACACTTATTGACAAAAAGGAAAAAGGATTAAATACTGATAAATCAATTACTTCCCGAATAAAGGAACTAAAAGAAGAAAGATCTGTAATCAACAACACCTCAAAAGAATACACAGCCCTTACTAATAGAATAATAGAATTACAAAGTAGAATCCCAAAGACAAATACTTCTGGTACTTCTGACAATGAGAAAAAAACATTTGACGAAGAGCTGGATTATAAAAAAGAACAATATACTCTGTATCAAAATTGGGTGGAAACGATGGGCGAAGAAACCGCAAATAATCACTTTTCAAAGCTCATACAAAACGGTAAAAGTTTCAAAGAATATCTTTCTTCTTCAATAGCGGACCTGACCGCAAAAAAAGAAGCGGGAACAATAACAAACAGAGAGACAAATAACCTGATAAGTCTTAAGATCAAATATGATGATGTTACAGGAGCAAAAGCAGCTATTGACACATTCAAGGACAGTCTAAAAAACGCCATTAGCGATGCTACGACACTAACAGAAAAAATAAAAGCTATTGCTAATGCTAAAGCAAAACTGAACAGTGGGAACAGCGGAATGAGTAAAGACGACAAGGCAGAAGGATCTTCTTTTGTTTCAGATGAAGAAAGTAAAGTAAACAAAGAAGCAGAGAACTATATCCTTGAAAATTTCAAAACATACCAGCAAAAAAGGAATGAGATAATAAATGAGTACAGCACACTGAGATTACAGAAGGTAGTCCAGAACAACCGCGCTCTTCTGGACCAATTAAACAACGGAGAAAGTGATGCGTTATCAGCTCTTAATGCCAGTGAATTAAAGCATTCAAAAAGTTGGAAGAACCTCTTTGAAAATCTTGATGTACTTACAGCAGACCAAATAGACCAACTGGTAGATACTATTCAGACGAAAATGGATAGTTCTGATTTAAAACTTAACCCGGTTGATTATAAGGCTTTGGTTAATTCTCTTAAGGAAGCAAAGAATAAGGAAGTAAAACTTAATCCTTTTAAGGCTTTAGGTAAAGGTTTTGATGATTATATAACAACAACAAAAAAATTAAAACAGGCACAAAAGAATAATCTTTCTGATGAAGAGATCCTTAAACTTAAAAAAGGAGTTCAGGATTCTGCACAAAAAATGGTCTCTTCTATCGCTTCTATTACTGAATCTGTAGAAAGTGTTGGAGAATCTATTTCTTCTGTGGTAAGCTCCTTTGGAAATGATGAACTTGCAACAAAAATAGGATCCATAACAGATGCTATAGCAGGAACCGGACAAGCTGCCGGAGGTGTTGGGAAAATAATGAGTGGAGATGATGTTGTAGGAGGATTAACAGATGTAGTAGCAGGAGTAGGTAAGGTAATCACATCTTTTAACGCCATGCATGACGCGAAAAACGAAAAAAGGATAAAGGAATTACAGGAAGATATTGATGATCTGGCAGATTCTTACGACAACCTTTCAGATGCAATCGAAAGGGCATATAGTACTAATAAAGCAGATTTAATAGAAGAACAGAACGAAAATCTTAAAAAAACAAACGCTAACATTAGAGAGCAAATTCAGGAAGAAGAAGATAAGAAAAAAACGGATAGTGATAAAATAAAAGAATATCAAAAGGAAATTGAAGATAATGAAAAACAAATTGCCGAAAATAATAAATACAATAAAATAGAGGCAATAATGGGAACAGACATATCTACAGCTATAGATAATTTTGCACAAGCTTATTCAGATGCCTGGGCTTCCGGAACAGATGCTGCTGAGAAATCAACATCTACTGTCAAAGACCTAATAAAAACAGGAATAATTGAACAGCTGAAAAATAAACTACAGCCTGAGGTTACAGCATTTATGAAGAAAATGTCAGAGGCATTAGAAGACGGAGTTATATCTGATTCTGAAAAAAATATGCTGGACAGATACAAATCAAAATTGGATAGTATGAGCAACGACTATCTTTCCCAAACAGGAGATTGGCTGAAAGATGATGAAGATACAAAAAGTACGGATGCTGCTACTGGATCAGTTCAGAATATAACAGAGGAAACAGGCAGTGTAGTGGCAGGAAGACTTAATGCTGTTGTTATTAATCAAGGAGATGGATTATCACAGTTAAAGATGATCCTTGTTTCAACGCAAAGAATCTCTGACAACACAGAGTATTGCAGACATCTTGAAAAAATAGATGAAACACTACAGGAGATAAAAACAAATGGTGGAAACAGTTTATTATCACAAGGAATATCATGAGTACAATTAAGGAACTAAAACAGGATGGAATTGACAAAGGGTTATGCCGATTGTGGCAGCGAAAACTCAAAGAAGGGTTAAGCATAAAGGATCTATGTAATTTATACATAAAGGGGATAGATTTTTGTATTTCTAATGAATACCCTACAAATGATTACCTAAGAACTCATTTTAAAGGCAAATGTGAACCTTTTGGAATATTCATAGACGATGATATAAAATTGAGGGATCCTAAAGATGTAGTGCTAAACGGGAAATGTACGGCAGATCTTGAATATTCCGGATTTTCTGTAGCACGCGTTTATGTTAGACATCTTTCTGATGCAAAGATAAGTGCTATAGGCCGATCATTTATTCTTGTTGATGCCTTCGATAACACAAGAATAGACCTAAAAACCCAGGGTAACGCGAAGGTAATTGTAAATCTATATGGAGAAGCTCATGTTACCTCTCATTCTGGGAACGTGACGATTAAAAACAGAAATAAAAAAACCTATTAAAATGACTGAAATATTACACTTACCTTTTGACGATCCGGAAGGATGTGGGAAGGCTTATGATTACTCAGAAAATCGTAAAGACGGGATATTAAAGGATACTTCTTTTACACTTGATGCCCATCAGGGAAAGGCATTAAGCTTGGATGGAGCAGGAGAATGTTTAGTTCCTTTAGATATACCTTTCAGCTCAGATTTTACTTTGACTTTCTGGGTTAAACCTAAAGGTAAAAACCTTGGGTGGCTATTAAACTTTGATGGTATCAATAACTACATAGAACAGTGGTTTACTGTTACGTCTGGTAAATGGATATTTCTTTCCTTCGTTAAAGAGGGTACATCTTTTAGAGTATATGAAAACGGAAGCGTAAAATACTCAGCCTCTATAGAGGGAACGCCAATAGGATTATCCTTAAATGATTCCAAAGTAGATGGTGGAAGCTACGCTTGTTTGGACGAATGTAGAATGTTTAATGTTTCCAAATCTCAAAATGAAATAATACAAATTTTTGAAGGCTCTTCAACACAACCGTCTGAAGGTTATTCTGATGTAAGATACTTAGTAAACAACGAAAATTTTGAAACGTTTGGGGTGTATGTTAGTGCTTCTTCTGGTATAATTGGAGGATTGGAAAAGAAAAACACGTTAAGCGTTGATTATTCAGACTATCATGGAGTTGTGGTTGATAAGACAAAACCTCGTTATAAAGAAAGGACAATTTCATTAACATGCTTTATACATGCTTTAAGCAAAAGTTCTTTTGTTTCTCAGGTTTACTCCTTTCTTGAAAAATTTGATGTTCCAGGAAATGTACAATTGAAGATAGAATATGACGGAATAAATAAACCTCTTATATATGAAGTTGACAGATCCAGCAGCATGGACATTGACAAAAAATGGAGCGAAACAGATATGTTTGGGACTTTCACTTTAAAGTTAAGGGAATGCGAACCAGTAAAAAGAGTTCTTCGATACATTGGATTAGGAACAGCGAGTATAACAGTGACAACTGCAAAGATGCTAAATATTTACTGGGGCGACTTGGTAAATTATGATATTTCAGGGGAAGATAAAACAGTAGCTCATGTATTTACAACAGGAGGCAACCACGACATTGTAATTACAGGAGTAATAGAAGATATAGAAAAATTTGACACTAATTGTATAGTGATATGGGACAAGTTACAGTAATAAAAAAAGACGGCACAGAAGTTAATCTAATTAGCACAAATCCATTTCGGGCTATTACTTCGATGACACAAGAGAAAGAATTGATGTCTAATGATTACATTAAGATACAGGCAAAAACCAGTGATCATCTTCAATTCGGAATTGGAGATAAAATCAAAGTAGGAGGTAAAGATTATACTATTCGCACTACAATTGAGAGTACAATTAATAACGATCATTACTATCTCTATGATATTACTTTTTATGGGGTTATGTACGAGCTCATTAATGTCATATACCGCAATTGTGATATTAACGGAGTATCAACGTCAGCGGATTTTGATCTAACTTATTCCCTAAAAGACTTCGTGAAAGTTATAATTTATAACCTTAATAGGGATTATCCTGGAATATGGACATTTGACGAAGAAAATTGTCCGGAGACAGAATCTAAAACTATAACCTTTGACAATCAGAATTGCTTACAAGTATTACAAACTCTTTGTTCTTCTGATAATTTCGATTACGGGTTTAGGATCCAACAAAACGAAGGGGTTAGAGAAATAAAGATAGGACAATTTGGAGATATTATAACACCGCCTAACAATGCGGAATACTTTGAGGTAGGTAAAGGGAAAGGATTATACACACTCAAAGAGGGGAAAGTCGATGATAAAAGTATAGTATCGAGATTATACGTAGAAGGAGGAGACACTAATTTACGTTCCGGATATCGTAATTATGCAGAAAGGCTACAGCTCCCCTATCCGCAACGAACAAATAGGAAAAGCCATACATTATGGGACGGAACAGTTATAGCGGCAGGATCGGAAACAATCGGGTTGGAAAATGATACAAAAAGATACTTTGAAGATTCAAATCTTAAATCTAAAATAGGGGTAATAGAAGACGTTGCTCAGACTGATGATATTTATCCTCATAGAACTGGGAAGGTTACGGCACTGGGTGAAGACATTTTCTCATTTGTTGACGACACAATGGATTTTGATCTAAATGAAGAAGATGAAGATGGTAATTCAAAATATCTAATAGCAGGGACTTCTGCTAAGATAACGTTTACATCAGGGTTGTTAGCTCAACAGCAATTTGAATGTAATTATTCTAACGAAACAAAAACATTCACCCTTGTTAAATATACAGACGAAAGAGGCGTTTCTTTTCCTAACGATTCTTTTTTAATTTCTGTTGGTGATAGTTATAAAATGACCGATCTGTATATGCCTGCTTCTTACGATGAAGACGCAGAGGAAGATCTCTGGTATTACGGTTATAACCTATTTCTTCAAAAGAGACAAGCACGTGTTCAGTATTCCCTTACTTTTAAGGAAGATTTTTTCAGGAGGTATTTGCCTATAGATTCAAACGCAGACCTATTCAGTGAAGGTGATTATATACCAATCAAAAACGAAAAGCTGGGTGTTGAAAAGAATATAAGAATCACAAAAATATCGCGTAATCTGATGATGAATTACGGATATATTCTAACAATCTCAGATACTTATTCTATAAGCATAATTAGTCAAATTGTTGAAGATGTTCTTAATCACGAAACGATAATTAAGCGTTACCACATGTTCGATATGTCTAAAGCAAAAAGAGGCTGGAGATTAACGCAGGAGCTAAAGGATATGGTTTTTGATGCTGATGGTTGTTTTGACACTGGGAATATAAGAGCTAACTCTATTTCTGGTAACATGCTGGCTATAGGTACAAAATCGCAGCAATTCGTTCTAATAGAAGTTATTTTACAGGCTAATGTCAATGGCAATGCAAATGTATTCAGCGCAAGCAGTGGTCTGTTGTACCATTTTGAGATTAAGAATACAGACGGAACCCCTTGGAAACTTACCGGAACAGAAGTAACGCTTTTGGAAGAAGACGGTGGATATTATGTCTATGCAAAATGTAGTAAAATAAATGACATTGGCAGTTATTATATAACACAAGAACAAATACAGGCAGAGCCGGAAATAGATCCGAATAATTATTACTTCTTAATTGGAATAATAAGCTCTGTTATAGATGGAGTTCGTGATTTCCAGACACAGTATGGTTATACGAGAATTAACGGAAGAGTTATAACTACAGGGAGATTAGTCTCAGCAAACGGGGAGACATATTTTGACCTTGACACAGGAGAAATAGGGGGAACAATCAAGTTTTTGGCATCTGATGGAAAACTAAAAAATGTATCAGAAATTGACAATAAATTAATAGACATAGCCAGCGATTCGAAGTTTACACCTGTTGAAAAAATAGCCGTAAAAAAAGAATGGGAAGCAATAAAGTCTGAAAAG
>Ga0172378_10001825_pt1 | contig 19762 bp, 20 predicted proteins | sample GrowelOW332metaG_FD_119755 | JGI IMG/M metagenome (GOLD analysis project Ga0172378, IMG submission 119755) | Groundwater microbial communities from an aquifer near a municipal landfill in Southern Ontario, Canada - Pumphouse #3_1 metaG | ecosystem: Environmental > Aquatic > Deep subsurface >... | reverse complement strand
TCTGATAACCGCCTTCAGTTCGTTTAAATCGCAACCTCTTGATTTGACTTGCTTGAAATCTTTTTTGAACTGCGATGTTCGTTCAATTATGTATTTCATGATTCGAGCTCGTCAAATAAGTCATCTACATTATCGAATTTCTTCACATCAGAGTCCTGATCCATATGCAGGGCTTCTCTTATAGCGGCCATAGTCAGGGCATTCGGCTCCTCTTTGATTTCAAAGGGAAAGCCGTTCTGCTTGATTGCCTGAACCATAAACATATTCATAGCAGTGCCAAGATCGCAACCTAAATCGGAAAAAAGCGCTGAAGCCTGGGCTTTTATATCGGGATCGACTCTGAGAGTCATATTGATTTTCTTATTCATAACATTGACCTCCTTTTCTGCAATTATACCACAAATAATTCATATTACAATGAAATACAATAATATTATGGCAATTTATGCAAAACAGAGGTGCATGAGCGGCAGTCTGTAGCATACTGCTACAGACTCATGGCTGCGTTATATCCTTCAGCTACTGCCTCCTCTACTGTCCTTGCTCTTACACAGTCGCCGATCTCTATGCATTCCGGTATGTCGGTGCCGGTGATGAAGGAATCCGCAAGATCCGTCTTGGACCTCATGCCTGCGGCGAATACCACCGTGTCACAGGTAACAGTCTGCTCTTCACCATTTTTGTCATCATAAGTTACGGAATGTTTGTCGATGCTCTTACACTTTGCTCCGAGTATCTCGCTGAAGTTGTCGTTCTCCTGGAGCAGGATGCGTATTTCATCGCCGCATGTCTTGGATGCGTCTGGACACAGAGAATTCTGCATCTCTAAAATAGAAACATTCTTACCTTTGTCGCACAGATAGAGCGCCGTCTCGCATCCGACCTGCCCGCCGCCGATGACGATTATGGTTTCGCCCAGAGAGTCAGCGTGCTCGTAGGCCCATGTAGCGACTACGCCATTGTCAGCATTGAATCCGGGTAGCGGTAGCATCAGCGGTTCTGCTCCTACTGCTACTATCAGAGCATCGAATTTCCCGTTGATGATCTCCGGAGTTGCTATGGTGTTCAGCTTCACGTCGATCTTCTGCTTATTGCACTGATAGATCAGAAAATCTTTGTACCCGCATAGGGCATACTTGAATGGCACCTGCGCAGAAAATTTCAGCGCGCCGCCCAGACTGTCCGACTTCTCGAAAAGTGTGACTTTGTGGCCTCGTGCCTTTGCCGTCAGTGCCGCTTCCATTCCGCCCGGGCCGCCGCCTACGACAGCTACTCTTTTCACCTTTGTTGCATGATCCGGGAACATCCTTTCCACGCAGGCCTCATATCCGACCTGAGGATTGACGGAGCAGCGGAACAAATGTCCATAAACGTCTGAATCATGGCAACGCATGCATTTGATGCAGGGAACCACATCATCGGCACGGCCGTCGACGGCTTTCTTGAATGTGTCAGGATCGGCGATAAGCTGTCTGGTGAGGGCAACAAAATCACACTTGCCCTGGGCTACGGCATCCTCGGCCGCCTGGAGCGATTCGAACCCGCCAACTGCAGTCACAGGAATTTTGATTCTGCCGGACTTTTTCCACGCTTCAGCAAAATGCAGATTAGGATGGTTTCCCATGTGCTGACACGGGTGGGTGTAGGTCATATATTTTTCCGTGAGCATTCCGCAGGACGCCTGTATTATATCGCAGTAATCCTGTAGCATGCAGGCTATGTCAAGTCCCATGGCGTCGTCTATGCCACCTTTGGCGAACTCGTTTGCGGACATGCGGACCTCCATAGTCATGCGCCCGCCCGTTGCCTCGCGACATGCATCAAGTATCTCGATAGGATAACGGCAGCGGTTTTCCAGAGATCCGCCATACTCGTCGGTACGATGATTAGTAAGAGGTGAGAAGAACTGGGCTACAGGAATGCTGTGACCGAAGTGAAATAGCAGAGAATCGAAGCCGCAGGCCTGAAGGTCGTGACACATTTCAGCAGTAAGATTCTTGAATTTCGTCATTTCTTCCTTGGTGATTTCCTGACCGAAATGGGGAGATTCCATAATGCGGTTGCCGTTGGAGCAGGTTAGCGGGCCTCTCCAGCTCAAAGGGAAAACGCCCAGGACTTCCATGCCGGCCCTAGCCCCGTGGGCATGGATCCTCTCGGCAAGCATAGTCATTTTGTTCTTATGGTTAAATGCGAAGGTGTCCCAGTTGCAGTGCTGGTGGTCGTCGAAAAGGTCTGCAGCCTTAGCCCCGCCGCAGTATACGAGAGCGGCGCCGGTCTTGGCGCGCGATTCGAAGTAAGAGATAGCATCTTCGTTAGGATACTGTTGTCCGCAGTCAGACGAATGTGGCGTTATGGGTGCCACGATCAGACGGTTTTTATAAAAAACCCCGTTTACCCTGATTGGAGACAGCACATGAGAAAATTGTCTGTTCATATAAAGCCTCATTTCTTAAATACATATGTTTCATTTGTTAATGCAATCATCGTACCACCATTCCAATACCAGTACAATGGGGCTGTCAATGCCAATTTGTTTATGGATAGCATAAGCGAAACTCCCTTGAAAAAGTTGCGCATATAATCAAAAACTCCCTTGAAAAAGTTGCGATAAGGGTGCAGGATGTGTGTACTGAGATGAAAAGCGAGGGGAATTTTACCCTTGCTTTTCATTTAAAGATTTACACTTTGATTGAAAAGCTGTATAATATTGAAAAAGGAGGGTAAAATTACCCTTAGATTCTATTATAAGGAGGAAAGAGAATGTTGATTGCAAGGGATAGATATTTAGACGCGTTAAAAATACGGATGCATAATAATATGATCAAAGTTATAACGGGCATCCGCAGATGCGGAAAGTCATACTTGGTGTTTAAGATATTTAAGGGCTATCTATTAGAAATCGGAACCCCGGAAAATCATATAATCTCGATAGAACTTGATCAAAGGAAAAATAGAGAGCTCAGGAATCCGGACGCGATTTTAGAATACATTGATTCACGGATGAACGATGATGAACAATACTATATTTTGTTAGATGAAGTACAGATGCTGAAAGAATTTGAAGAGGTGCTGAATTCACTTTTGCATATTCAAAATGCAGATGTCTATGTAACAGGCAGTAATTCTAAATTCTTAACCAAGGATGTTATTACAGAATTTAGAGGTCGAGGGGATGAGGTACATATTTATCCGCTATCATTTAAAGAATTTATGGAGGTATATGAGGGAGACCAATATAAGGGATGGGCAGAATATGTGACTTATGGAGGGCTTCCTCTGGCTGCAACAATGAAAACAGATGAGCAAAAGAGTCAATACCTGAGTACGCTGTTTGATGAAACATATATCAAAGATATAGTTGAGAGAAATCACATTGAAAAAATACAGGAATTGAATGACTTGATAAACATAATTGCGTCAAACATAGGGGCACTATCAAATCCATCTAAAATCAAAGCGACTTTTAAAAGTGTGATCCAGTCAGACATTAGTCTTAATACGATACGACAGTATATAGAGTATTTAAAAGATGCTTTTCTTGTTAATGAAGCCCAAAGGTATGACGTTAAAGGCAGAAAATATATAGGAACGCCGGTCAAGTATTACTTTGAAGATGTAGGGCTTCGCAATGCAAGGCTGGGTTTCAGACAAGTTGAGGAGACGCATCTCATGGAGAATATTATCTATAATGAGTTTAAAGTGCGAGGATTTCAGGTAGATATTGGGGTTGTAAATAAAAGAGAGAGGATGTCAAGCGGAGTTACTACCAAGAAGCAACTTGAGATAGATTTTATTGCGACACAGGGAAGTAAGAAGTATTATGTTCAGTCCGCCTATAGTATTCCGGATATAGAGAAAATGAGACAGGAAAAGGCATCGCTGGTAAATGTGAAAGATTCTTTTAAAAAGATTATTATAGTGAAAGATATTATAAATGTCAGACATGATGAGGACGGAATAACAATTATGAGTATATATGATTTTCTATTACTGAATAACAGTTTGGATATGTAACAATGTTAACAATTTTACTTCAGGTCATACAGACCGTCATCGAGACAATTGAAAAGAAGTACCGGAAAATGATGCAGTATGTGTCATACTCCGTTTTAAAGGACCACCAGCTGGCAGAGGACGCCGTTCAGGAGTCCCTGCTTATCATTGACAAAAACCAGCACAAGCTGGAGGATCTCGATTCCGCCCGGGCGAAAAACTATATTTACACCGTCACCAAGAACGAGGCTCTGCACATGGCAGAAAAAAACTTTAAAAATAATGTCACATTTTCCGATCCAGAGACCTTTAATAATATAGAAGGGGATGTAGATGTGAATAGTTTCTGCGATGAGTACGGATTCAGCGCCGGCGTATCCATAGCGTTAAATCAGCTCAGCGAGGCCGACAAGGATATGATCTGTTACCGTTACGGCGGCGGCTACAGCTTCCGGGAAATCGCCAGGATGATGGACACTGATGAAGCCATACTCCGCAAACGCATGGAGCGCGCCAGGAAGAAACTTCGCAAGATCATCAAGGAAGATAATGAAAGGGTCTAGGCATGAGCTATAACAAAAGGCAGACGGACAAGTTAATAAGAAGGTACGGCAAGGCGCTCTTCGCGGCAAGGGTCAATTTCGTCGACTCCTTCGCGCCGGAGAAAAGCCGCGCCCTGGCCTTTCACAATCGTCGCCTGCGTTTGCGGCGTGTCGCGGTAGTGGCCCTTATTCTGATCCTGGCGTTCACCATGGCCCTGGGAGTAGCCAGCGCCCTGAAGCTGCAGGTGTTCAATTTTAATTTTGCGCAAAAGGCAGGCTATGCGGAGCTGGAAAACCGCGGCGCGGAAAACGGCAAATACTTCTACGAGCCGACCTACGTACCGAAGGGGTACAAGCTGACAGAGAAAATGAAGAACATTTTTGTTGGAGATACGGCGGCGACATGGACCTATCAGGCTGGAGATAAAGCATATATCAATATTGATGAAGATAAAAGCAGGTATACTAAATTCGGTATCAACACCGAGAATTGTGTGATAGAGAAACGTGTGATCAACGGAATAGAAGTCAGTTTGTATATGCGCACCGATACATACACGATTTCCGCGTATATGCAGATAAACGGTACATTCGTTGAAATACACAGTAGAATAAGCAAGAACGAAATGATAGCAATAATCAAAGGCCTGCAGAAAGAATAATGTACTGAAATAAAAACATAATTATTTTCGCCCCAAATGTCACAAAACGCTTCCAGCTTGCCTTTAATAGTATAGAAGGTAGAACAAAAAGCATTTTGTGGGGGTGATGAAAATGACATAGCGACATTTACGATTTGTAAAGCTGTAAAATACTAGGCAGTATTGACGGCTGATTTTATTACTATTTCTTATTAAGAAAGGAAAACGACATGAATAGCAAGATTAATAAAAAAATTTTAACGATTGCAGTAGCAGTGGCGATGATCATTGCAACAATGCCAGTGACTATATTCGCGAGTGACTCGGTTATATCTGCGGAAAAGATTGAAACGCTTGCTGGAGAAAATTTAAATTCGAGCTCATTACGATCTGTGGAGTCGGATTTGAATAGCCTACAGCAGGTTGGCATAGCTGAGGATATGGTCAGCGAAATTAATGTTACCTCAAAAAGCAATGAGTTTACTATTGATTTTGGCACAACACAGGATGTGATAACCATGGAACAAAATACAAGTGATTCCATTTCATATACTGTACGTGAAGGCAGTAAAGTTGATCATTGTGAATATCTGTCAGACGGATCATTTGTTCTTGATGGCTATAAAGTTCAGGTTGAGACAGTGTCAGAGAATATAGCAGGCAATCCAATAGTCTTGAGTAGAGCTGGATACAGGAGTTCTAAGTCACTATCTCCTATGAGTGGACATAGTGCGAGTGATTATAAGACCCTCCTAGCATCTGGTTCGCAGAATATTGCTTTGGGTAAAGCCTTAGACAAACTGACAGCAGGGGCATTATGGGGTGTTTTAACAACAATGGCTATGCCATACAGCCTTTTGGGGCATGTTGCTCGTGCAGCTAGCACAGCAAAGAACATATATGATGTCATAAAGGCTGCGCATCCTTCATCAACGGCTATTTCTTGCTATTATAAAACATTTATAGCAGGCTCCATGGACTATCAGTATCGCACTAAGGTTTATTCGTTGAAAAATAATAAAGGCGCATACGCACCACAGAATACTTACGAACATTTCGTTGTAATTTAGACCCGGGGAAAAGTTCTGTAATGGCGCAAACGGCTAATTGGTTTTTGGGTTTGCCGTTTGCGCTGATAGATAATTGCTCGTAAACAAAGATAATTAGAAAGGGGAAATATCATGGAGAACTATGAGAAATATGACAAGCATCTGAGGTACGCAATGTTTGTAGCGTATATAGCAAACATACTGGTTCCGATAGTTGCTTTGTTCGTAGGGATAGCATCTGGTTCAGAGGCGAAAATGGATTCAATACTGGGAGTCAATATCGCTACATCGATCGTGTTTACGGTTATAATGCTGCTGTTGATAGCGTTGAATCTGATAAATGTTATCAAGCGTAAGGATACGCCACATAGGAAGAGGCAGATCGCTACATATATCGTAATATTAGTATCATTTATCATTGGAGCACTTTCTTTGATATTATCCAAGAATCTGACATCAGATGCAGCTCTGATTGCTACAGGTGTATCCTATGTGGCATACGGCGTTGCGAACGGTGCTTTCTGGAAATACATAATAGATAATGTTCGCTTTAAGTATTAGTATAACCGGTGGTTGTATAAATGTTAGTGTGATGATTACTATGCAATATATAACTATCACTTTAAGCAATATAAGAAAGAATGATAATTAAGGTTTTTATGGAGGATTAAAATGAAAAAAATATTTAAAGTGTTAATTACAATGGTGTCAATCGTGTTGCTAAGTTGTAACTGTTTTGCTGCAGATTTGACTACCCCTGTAGACGAGGTTGTTATAGAGCCTGTAGTAACTGTAGATTCTTACAATGTTTCGTTATCACTTTCAAATAGTAATGCAATATGCACTGTCAAAGTAGAGCCTTCTGTGGCTCAAATAAGCAAAATAGTGGTTGCGGAACAATTAGTGAACAAAGGCGGAGATGTCAAAGATTCTTACAATAAGACGATTACTGCTATCAGCACTAGGGTAAGCTTTTGCCATGTATTTAAACTCAGTGCACACAGTACATACCATATCAAATATTCGATTAAAACGTATAAGTCAGGGAAACTTAAGGATTCAATCAGCGGTACAAGTAGTAGCGTGAAGTATTAGAGCAATGTTGATTTATGTTTTACAAGGGAGGAAATGATATGAAAAAAATTTTAGTGTTTACAATATCAGTCTGTTTATGCTTCGGAATGTCTACAATGGTTTACGCAGATGATAGTTTGGTATCGTACATAGGAGATACTGACAAATATATAGCACCGTTATTTACTTCAGAGGCTAACGAGGTCACAGTATCCGAGCGCGATATGATTGTGTACTTACAGGGTAAGACAGATCGAGAATTGAAAGATATAGGATATACAAATTCTGAAGTTAATGAGCTGAGAGAGATTAATGATGTTGAAGTACTAAATGAAGCAAAAAAGTGTACAGATGAAGAGCTTGGAAGTAGAGGGCTAACTGAAAGGCAGATATATGTCATACGAAATGAAAGTGATGCACAATTAGCAGCTAAGGAAGTGTACGGGAAAGTAACATATACGATAAATAAAGTTACATATAGTTACTCATCTGGCAATACTGTACTTAAAATCAAGGCAGCATGGAAATGGTCCTCTAGGCCAGTGTGTACTTTTATTGATTCTTTAGCCACAACAACAAGCGTATCTGATTTTTTAGTAACTGCATCAAGTGGAACTGTTAATTATAGAATGTCGCCGTCAGGTAGCGCAAAAAAGACTAAATCTCTTAGTGTGCATACCAAAAATTCTGGAATAGGTGCATATGCTGATTTTTCTACCGAGACTACTTTCACAGATACAACGCATCCTCGTCCAACGACAATATTTGCTTATGACGGTTCAATCAATGTTTCTTACAAGGCAACAAAAAAGATAAAATCGGTCGGTATTAGTACATTATATGGTCATTGTACTATTGCAATGACACCTAGTGTTAGCTTTGACGGTACTGGCGGGATTTCCTTTTCTACATCCATGTCATATGGACCAGAAGCTTATCAACGACTTACTTTATAAATTTAGCCAATATAGGCATAATATACCTATAATAAGCGGAATTTTATTTATTTGGAGGTGAGACAATGAATCATACATTTACTTGGGCACTGCCAGCCCTGACTGTTGTACTTGGGATCGGAGTATATTCATGCACTAACGGAAACGTGGCATTGAGTATTATCGCAGCACTGGTACCGATAGCCTTTGGTATCGGGTTGATATGTGACAGACTAAAAGACAAGTAACCATTGATGCGCGATTATACATGGGAGGGCTGAGGTGCTTTAAAATTTATGCTTCAGCGATTATTTGTAATAAAACGATCGACCATGATGTCCTGAAGTTGCTTTATTCCCCATGAATCAAAGGAAAGTACGATGATAAAATATTTTGCCCAAAATGTGGATCAACAGAGATCGAGTTGATTTCAACGCACCATGAAAAAACTGCAAGTATGTGGAAAGTGATAGCATTTGGCCTTACTGCTTTCATGGATAAGAATATACAAGAAAGCTGCGAAGAATATAAATGCGAAAATTGCGGGGCTGAGTTTCAAATCAAATAGCAGAATCAAACACGGAGGAGATTAATTATGAGAAAGAACAGAGAAAAAGAGATAATACAAGTTTCAGCAAAGGATTTTCGTACAGAACAGATATTACGCATTGCGCTTTTACTGGAATTTATTGTCGCGATTTTCGTGATAATCGATGTTATTGCAGACATGAAATGGAGCGTTTCCGATAATAAGGGACTATGCATGATCATCATCGTCCTGGCAGTCGTAGGCATATTTTGTGTCATAGGCCTGCTGTATATCAGGCACATTATTAAAATAGTACAGCCTTGGCAAAAGATAAAAAGAGAAATCACAGGGGTGGCTCTTGGCTCTGCGTTAAATCTCGTTTCATTTATCCTCGTGATATTCATGCCACACAGCGCCGAAGGCACCCAGCAGACAACCATAGATATAATCATGATTATTTGCCTTGCACTCGCTGCTACGCTGTATCAATATGGCGTCGACAGTATCAGATCCAAGTTTGACTTTGAAATTGATAATCAGCAGGTATGGAAATGAAGAAGAATAATTTAAGGCGTGAGGTCCCGTCAGTGATAAAAACCGTGATACTCTTATCGCTGGTGCCGATCCTTGCCATCGTAATGTACAGCAATTATCATATGGGTCTGTCCCAGACACAGATCGAAGCTCCGTCGTCGCTTTCCGCTCAGGAAACTGTGAGGCTGTACTTTTACTATTGCAATGTCAACGATGAGGCCGGCAGGCATAGTCTCTGGAACGGATTGGTCAGCTCTCTTGGAGAACCCGAGGCAAACCCCGATAAGTCGCGAAAAGGCGATACGATTCTTTTCAAAGTCAGGCAGGTGCAGGACAAGCGCATGAACCCCGGCGAGGTTATGTTCTACGTGGATTTCAGGAACAAAGAAATCGGCAGGGCATCCATGTATATGAAACTACATAAGGAAAAGGGCCGGTGGAAGATCTACACCGCCGGAAGCAACCGCGGAATCATCGCATCCTACGATCGCAAGGTCACATAAACTATTGCAGATTTGCGGCAGAGGCCGCATCCACATGGTCAACTATTTCCCTGGCGGCATTACGATCGAATTGCTGCCTGGTAGTTACAATATAAGCCTCAACGTTATAGTCCGCGAAATAAAAGACCTTAGTAAACACTACATAAGTGACGCCGTTTTCTCTATCCTTGCTTTCACTGTAATATATCCCCTTGGTGCCCCTGACCGTCTCGTCGCTCGGCGTCATCTGGTTATCAGCGTATTTTATGTCATTGGCCGTAGTACTCTCATAGGACACGCGGACAGTATAACTGGCCACATCAGTATCCCCATCATAAAGAGAGAAATTACATTCATCGTATTGGTACGAACTGTCGTCTTCATTGTCGTCTGTGACGGCGTCTTCTGTCCATGCCTTGTTTAGCTGGAAACTCAGTCCGTCAAATTCATAGGTTTTCAGATCGGCAGAATGGTCGTAGTCCCCCAGGCCTGTCGGCGCCAGGGGGCTTAATGGCGAAATGAACCATATCACCAGAAGAAGTATTATAATTACAGGCACAAAAGCCAGCTTGTTTATGTGCTTTGCCGGCTTTTTCACTCCGGCGGCCGCAGGCTGTATCGCCGGATCTGTCGGTTGGGTTGAAGTATCCGTCTCTTGCTCTTGCGGATCTTTTTGAAAGTGCATGTAGACTCCGTGGCTTTCACTGCCGTCATCAGCGCCATCGTCCGAGTCTTCATCGAAATCATCAAAATCGCTTTCAGTACTGCTCTTCCCATAAGTATCCATAAATTGGGCCAGATCGTCAGCACGTTCGCCCGTGTCCAGCTTCCCATCATTGTCAATATCAAATCCAAATCCGAAAAATCCAGGATCATTCTCATCAAACATATTCGCATACCTCCAAGAGACATTCTACTACTAACCTATGGATAAGACAACAGGTATGGCTGGTTGATTATTGGGGGTAATCGTGTTATGCTATATCCGTTATATGTTTAACAATAATTATATATAAAGGAACGTGTTGATTTGGAGCAAAGTAATAAATTCGTACAAACTTCAGACGGTAGATTGCAGTTCATCGGAGAAAAACTGCTGGACTTTGTGGACGTGAAAAGCAGAGATCCTTTTGCCTTCCCTGCAAGCAAACTTAAAGAAAACGACATGGTCTTTTTGTTTTTCAGGGATGTGACTACACTGACTAAGAAAGTGACCGGCCTTTTGAAGAAGCTTCGCATTGAGGAGCTGCCTGAAGAGGGCTGGCTTTTCGCGTGCGCAGTTTGCCAAAGCGCTATATCGCCTATATATTTTTCCGGACAGGAATTGCCAAAACAGATATGCGAGACAGTTTATTGCAATCAGCATATAAAGGCGGAGATCAGGAAGAACGCTTTGCGGATGGTCGTCAATCAACAGGCCGTTGAGCTATCGCTTGATGTGTGCCCTGACCAGTGCATGATCTGTAATCAGCGAGGCATCAAGTATTTCTACAGCAGCGGCCAAGGCGAAAGCAGGGAATCTATAGAGGAACTGCTGTCGGGCAAAGAGTACAGGGGCTTTTATAAAAAAAGCATACTCAATAATGTGGGTATGCATGTGGATAAAATATTCTGTGAGGATTTCCTATCACTATTAAAGGAAAACGCAGCTGGTCCGGCTGTAATAAAACTGCGGAATGAATATCTTTCCGTGACCAAGGCGGAGACACAGCAAGGGCCAGACAGAGTGATAACATATCAGATCCTATCTAAAGCGGCCCTTTTGTCCCAAATAGAAAAGGACAGTAATGAGTATCTTAGAATAGACTCGGCAGAGCATAGGAACTCTGACATCAGCCCATATTCCTTGGACATCGATTTCAGCGGCAATGATGAAAAGGTCCAGCGGGTGAAGTATCTGGTGCAGAAATCCTGCAGGACCAATGCAGCCATTTTTCTTGGCGGCGAGAGCGGCACCGGCAAGACTTTTTTGGCTAGAGGCATACACAATAATAGTTTGCGTAGGGATAAACCATTTGTTCATGTCAACTGTGCGGCCATTTCCTACAACCTTATTGAGAGTGAGCTTTTCGGATACGAGGCCGGATCATTTACGGGAGCCAACAAAGGCGGTAAGAAGGGATACTTCGAAGCAGCCGACGGAGGCACATTGTTCCTGGATGAGATCGGAGAGATACCCTATTCACTTCAGGGCAAGCTTCTGGAGGCCTTGCAGAGTAAATGCTACTATCGAGTAGGAGGAACAGAAAAAGTAAGTGTGGATGTGAGACTTATTACCGCTACCAATAAAGACTTGAAAAAGGAAATAGATGAGCATTGCTTCAGGGAAGACCTGTTTTACAGGATCAATGTTTTCCCTATAGAGTTGCCTCCTCTGCGGGAGAGAATGGACTCGCTACACTATATTATTTCGGATTTGCTGCCTGACATTTGCAGCGACTTCGGTATAGAACCGTTACTGGTCAGTGAACAGGCTTTGAACAAAATGAAAGAGTATGATTGGCCGGGGAACATCAGGGAACTGGACAATACTTTGAAGAAGGCGGCATTGTTATGTGATGGTAAGATTATCAGGCCGGATGATGTGATATTGCCAAAGGCAGGAAATCCTGATGCCGCGGGCGGCTCTCTTAAGGAGCGGTGCAGTCTCTTCGAGAAGAATATAATTGCCGAAACCTTAAAGCGCACCGGAGGCGACAGGAGGAAAACAGCTGAGATCTTGAAGGTGAGCAAAACCAGTCTCTTCGAGAAAATAAAGAAATACGATTTGGATAAATGGGAGGTTGATGAAAACGATGCTTCTGGAAATGATAAATAACAGAATAGAACATTTCCCTGGTGATATAGGTATAGGCTACGTAGATTTGAAGTCTGGAAAAAAATGCTATGCAGGAAACTGCGACGTTTATCCTGCTGCAGGACTAGCCAAGCTTTTACTGCTTATAGAGATATTTAATCAATTGAATGAGGGGAAAATCACTGAAGACGAGAAAATCAAGCTGGCTGATGAAAGGTATTACAGGGATGAACATGCGGAAAATGAGGTGAATCCAATAATATCTTATGGTATAGCAAGATATCTGGATCCGAGTCTCAAGCTTACAGTCAGAGATGTATGTACTATGATGATGGTGATCAGCGACAACACTGCCTTTAATATTTTGCTGGACAAGGCAGGAATAGACAGGGTCAATGGTACTCTTTATGACATTGGAATGAACAAGAGCAGGATAAACAGGTTCATGCTGTTCGGAAAGGCGGACAGAGAGAAGGAAGATGATATAGTGGACAACTATGTCTCTGTAAGCGAACTGACTGCTTTATATGAGAAAATGTATAACGGCCAGGTGATTTCCGAAGACTTCAGCAGGCGCATGCTGGATCTGCTGAAGGAGCACCAGAGGACTAATATAATTCCCTACCCTATTCCCGATGATATTTCCGTGGCTCATCAGACAGGCCTTGATGAAGGGGTCGTGCTGGATGCCGGTATAATATACAGTGAGGAGCCATTCATATTGGCAATGGGAGTTAAAAACGCCGATGTTAGAGATGCAGAGGCGGTGATGCGTGACATTACTACTATGTGTTATGAAAACCATGGGAAACAGTAAAAAAGGTTTAAAAAAAGACCCAGATGTTCGGAAACACGAACGGAAAACTATTTGAACAGCCGGTCCATAATTTCGGATCGGCTGTTTTTTGCCGCCTGAGGGGGAGTATAAGTTCTGGCATAAATAATGCAATGTAATAAGGCATTATGGGTGTTCTATTTAATGAATAGAATGTTGAACGATTATTCTCTACAATAATTTAAGGAGGTTTTTATGAGTGAAAACAATGACAACGGCCAATTTAAACGAGTAATAGGCCTGTTTGGTGGTATCAGCCTGGTTGCTGGGATGACCATTGGTTCAGGAGTTTATTATCTTGGCAGTTATGTACTGGAACGTACAGGTTTCAGCTTTGGCTGGGCTCTGGTATGTTGGATCATTGGAGGAGTAGTTTCCATACTTGGTGGGCTGTGCTTTGCGGAGCTTGGAGCAGAAAGACCTGTGGCAGGTGGCATGACGGTCTACCTAAGCGAGGCATATCACCCTGCTCTGGGTTTTGTTAATGCCTTTTCCTGCTTTATTCTGACATGCTCAGGATCCATAGCATCGCTGGCAATGGCGGCGGTAACCGGCTTAAAGGGAACATTTGGCCTTAGCGAGGTCGAGGTTAAAATCTGGGCCATAGCAATTATAGTATTTTTCACAGCTATCAATTTGATCGGCGCCAAATATGGAGTAATATTACAAAATATTTCCATGGTATTGAGGGTAATTCCTCTAATACTGATTATATTTGTAGGCGTATTCATGGGAGACCAATCAGTAGACTTGAGCCTGTCACCTGCGGGGACTTCTGCTGCAGGCGGCGGCTTCAGCGGAATGATATCTATGATAGCCTTTGCAACATTTGCTTCACTGTGGGCTTATGAAGGCTGGGAGAATTTGAACACCGTAGGCGAGGAAATTAAAAACCCGAGGAAAAATTTACCTTTGGCAATTATCATATCCTTGTTATTCATTACGGCAGTTTACGTTTTGTTCCAGTTTGCTCTTTACAGAGTAATGCCGGCTGAAGAAATCAAGGCAATGGTCGGAAGCGGAGACATTTACGTAGGGAATGCCGTAGCAGAGAAACTTATGGGACGCTTCGGATATATAATCGTCCTTGCGGGTATGACTATAGGAATACTAGGAACTACTAATGGCGATGTTCTCGTATTCCCGAGAACATACTATGCTATGGCGGAGGAAGGATACTTCCCTAAATCATTTACTAAGATAAGCAAGAGGACAGGAGTACCTGTACCAGCTACGATCGCTTCCTCAACAGTTGCTATCATATTGGTAGTTTTCAACAGTTTGCAGGATCTGACGGATATGCTGATCACTCTTTCGGCATTGCTGAATGTATTGTGCATGGCCGCAGTAATAATATACAGAGTCAAATGGCCTGAAATGGAAAGACCGTATAAGGTCTGGGGCGGCATTCCGACAGTAGTGGTAACAGTAATACTCTTTGCTGTTCTTCTGGTCAATGAATTCGTCAGCGACCCAAGGTCAGCATTTATCGGATTCGCCATTCCTCTGGTAGGCCTGGTATTCTACTTCTACTTCAAGAAGAAGAACGGCGGCAAGGAATTCAACGGCGAAAATATCGAGTAGCCGATAGACCTGGGAGGAAAATAGATTGAAAAGAACATTGATTCAAGGGGGACGCATAGTCGATCCCAAGCAGGGAATAGACAGAATAAGCAATTTGCTCATAGAGGATAACAGGATACGGGCAGTAACCGACGAGGCGCCGGAGGCTGACGAGGTCATCGATGCTTCAGGGAAGATCGTCTGCCCGGGCTTTATAGACATGCACATGCATGAAGACGAGCTGGAGCCGGGCGGCAACAAAATCAAAGAGAGCATGTCGGTCTCGGCTCTGAAAATGGGCGTGACTACGGATGTGGCCGGCAACTGCGGCGACAATGTCTGCGACCCGGACAGATTCCTGGATATGGCCGACCGCGACGGCGTTCCTGTAAATGTCGCGATGCTGGCGGGTCATACATACCTGAGAAATCGCAATGGCCGTAAGGACAAGTATAGACCTATCGGCGAAGCGGATATCAGGGCCATGACCGAGGAATGCAGGAAATATCTGGATGCAGGTTGTATCGGCGTTTCCTTCGGAGTAAAATATGTACCGGGGACTACGTGGAATGAAATGTATTCGCTGGCCAGGTTATGCGCCGGCGATCAGAAAATCGTAGCCTCTCATGTGAGGCAGGACGTGGACGGAGTGTTCCAGGCAGCCGACGAACTGGCAGAGCTTGGTCGTGAAGCAGGAGTCCGAGTCCAGTTTTCCCACATAGGGAGCATGGGCGCCTACGGGCAGATGGAGACCCTCCTTCAGAACGTGGAGGAATACAGGATGCAGGGCGTGGACATGATGTGCGACTGCTATCCTTACACGGCCTTCAGTACGGAAATAGGTGCGACAACCTACGATCCGGGGTTCCTGGACAGATATAAGGCTGACTACGGGGACATCCTCATAGTCAACGGCAAATACGAGGGGCAGAGATGTACGGAGGCCATATATGAAGACCTGCGTCGGAACGCCCCTGACACAAGTACCATAGGTTACTTCATGAAGGAAGATGACATAGAACGGGCTCTGGTTTCGCCGCTGGTCATGATAGGCAGTGACGGAGTCAGGACTGACGGCCTCGGCCATCCGCGGGCATCGGGAACATTCCCGAGGTTCATATCGGACTATATAAGACCGGGCAAAGTCACTCTGCTGGATGGAGTCAGGAAGATGACCACAATGGCCGCCGACAGACTTCACCTGAGCAACAAAGGCAACTTTATCACGGGCAGCGACGCCGATGTGGTGGTTTTCGATCTGGATAAGACCGAGGACAAAGCTACATATGAAAACGGCCAGATTCCGCCGACAGGCATCGAGCAGGTGCTCATTGGCGGCCAGCGTGCCCTTGAAGACGGCATAGTCGTGAACAAAAGACTTGGCAGGGCCGTGAGACGCTGACAGATCTGGTGGATACGGAGGTAATAATGAAAGAAGACATCGTTAAAAGACTAAAGGAACAAAAGGGCCGCGTAGGATTCTACTGCAAGAATCTCGTCACGGGGCAGGTCATGGAATACAAGTCGGACGAACAGTATCTGGCTGCCAGCGTTATTAAATTGCCGGTGTTCATGTCTATATCCAAGTGGGACAGCGAAGGCAAAGCTTCCATGTCAGATAAGGTCCAGGTGAGAAATGAGGATAAGGAACCTATCTGCGGTGCTCTGACTCTCTTTACAGACGAACCGGTAGTAGACGTACGGACTTTATGTAATCTGATGATTTCCATAAGCGATAATACGGCTACAAACTTACTCATAAAGAAATACGGCATATTGGAACTCAGCAATGAATTTCTGAAGATCGGGCTGAAGGACACGGAACTCAACCGCATACTCTTCGATCCCGACAAGAGCCACGCCGGCCTGGAGAACTGTATCGTTCCATCGGAGATGGCCATGCTGCTGGAAAAAGTCTACAGAGGTACTTTTGTGTCGAAAAAGGTTTCCAAGGACATAGAGGACACCCTGCTCCTGCAGCAGATAAATCATAAGATCGGCGGCATAATAAACGACGAAGTGCCGATTGCCCACAAGACTGGCGAGGATGACGGAGTCACCAACGACGTGGGCATCGTATACGCCAGGGAACCTTTTGTTATATGCTTCGCCGGGACAGATACAGACGTACCGGAATTCGAGGATCTCATAAGGCACGTGTCCTATGAGGTGTTTAAGGAATACAATAAATAGTTGATGATCGTGAGGCGGTGTAAAAATGAGTGAAGAGGAATTAGAAGAATATCTCAGGGACAGGACGGGGAGTCTTGCGGGCCATGTGGGCATTTACTGCCAGGAGCTGGCTACGGGAAAGACCATGGATGTGGTCGACGGCAAGCGTCTCGGGGACCGGCCGGCGGAGGAGGATGTGTTCGAGTCTGCCAGCGTCATCAAGATATGGATAATGGCGGCGGCCTATGACCTTATGGCAAAAGGCAAACTGAGCCCTGACGAGATCCTTACCCTGAAAGACATCGACAAAGTGCCTTTTGTGGGGGATGAGGATTACGCCCGGGATCAGGCGCGAGGTCAGCTGACGGAGGATATGTTCCCGGAGAGCGGAGTGCTGAATGCCATGCATCCCGGTCTGGAACTCACCGTAGAAGACACGATCAGGTTAATGATACTCATAAGTGATAACACGGCGACCAACATGATGATCGATCTGGTTGGGCTGGATGTTGTCAATAACTTCCTCAATAAGATGGGTATGAGCAAGAGCAGGCTTTGCCGCCGGCTCTTCGACTCGGACCCCAGCGGAATGGGACAGGAAAATTCAATATCACTTTCGGAGACAGGCTGGTTTTTCCGGCAGCTTTACGATGGCACTCTGGTTTCGGCCGAGGCCAGCGAGAAGATGAGCAGCATGATGCAGAACCAGCAGACGACGTATAAGATACCGTTCTTCCTTCGTGAGATACCTATAGCTCATAAGACGGGAGAAGACTGCGGTATCGCCAATGATGTCGGTATAGTGTTTGCAAAGAATCCGTTTATTTTCTGTTTCGCGTCCAATGGCGTAGATGTGGCAGCAGCAGATCGTCTGTGCCAGGATGCAGCACTAGAGGTTTATAATTATTATAATGTTTAAATACGAGGATCGTCCCGCTGAAGGGACGGTCCTTGTTGTTGCTAAGGAGGCAATTGTTTATGGATAGTATAACTGTAGGTTGGTTATCTTTACTTCCACCGGTAATAGCCATAGCCATGGCTATCTGGACTAAGGAAGTAATATCCTCATTATTCGTCGGCATCTTATCCGGCGCTGTAATTTATTCATTCAAAGTAGGCACAGGTTTTGTCGGTATTTTCACCACAACATTCAATCTGATGGGAACTTGTCTTGCAGACAATATCACCAATATCATTTTCCTGACATTGCTTGGTGCCGTCGTCGTGGAGGTCACTATCGCCGGAGGCGCGCAGGCTTATGGCGCCTGGGCGGCCAAGCATATCAAATCGCGGGCCATGGCTCAGTTGTCCACTGTTATTTTAGGAATTTTAATATTCATCGATGATTATTTCAACTGTCTGGCAGTAGGTACTATAATGAAGCCTGTAACTGACAGATTCAATATTTCCAGAGCTAAGCTGGCGTATTTCATAGATTCTACAGCTTCACCGGTCTGCATCATAGCTCCGGTTTCCAGCTGGGTAGCGGCTGTCGCATCTAGCATAGGCACTGCCAGCGGTTCCAAGAGCGGCATGTCGCAGTTTATAGCTACGATACCGTTCAATCTGTACGCACTGCTGACCATAACCATGGTCATAGTACTTGCGTTGACAAAGGTAAGCTACGGCCCTATGAAGAAGCTTGAGGACGAGGCTGAACTGGGCAATCTCCACGCCACTGATATCGATGCAGATATGGGCGTAGATGTTTCCGAGCACGGCACCGTTGCAGACCTGGTAGTTCCAATACTCTGCCTGGTTATATTCACAGTACTGGCTATGCTTTACACAGGCGGTCTGTTCACAGGTAAGACTCATACTATCAGCGCTGCTTTCGGTAACTGCAACAGTTCCCTGTCACTGGTACTGGGCAGTTGCGCAGGCCTGATAATCTCTTTCATCATGTTCGTTCCGCGCAAGCTGATTTCCTTCAAAGATTTCTTTGACGGCGTCGTTCTGGGCGGCAAAAACATGGTCATGCCTAACATGATCCTGGCTCTTGCCTGGACTCTTGGCGGAGTCTGCAGACAGCTTCTGAGCACGGGACAGTTCGTCGGCCATCTGGTCGAAGTAAGCAACTTCCCGATCGCTTTCCTGCCGCTGCTGATCTTCCTTACTTCCTGCATACTGGCTTTCGCCACAGGAACTGCATGGGGCACATTCGGAATCCTTATACCAATAGTAGTTACGTTGATCGATCCGTCAGTAACATCGGATCCTAACCTGCTGACAGTAGCCCTGGCTGCCTGCCTTGGCGGTTCAGTATTCGGCGACCACTGTTCACCGATTTCAGATACGACGGTAATGTCTTCAACAGGCGCAAGCTGTCCGCATCTGGATCACGTATCGACACAGATACCGTACGCATTGACGGCTGCTGCATCATGCTGCGTAGGATATTTCGTTTCAGCATTAACACACGAGAATGTAGTAGCAGTACTTGCTTCAGCATTCATCGCACTCTTCGTTCTGATCTTCCTGCTGAATAAGTTCCTGGGAAGAAAAGAGCAGCAGGCCCAGAGAGCCTGAACTCGACGGGCGCAGAGCCCGCCCCTATAAAATAGCGGATTCATAATAAACACAATACATAGAAAAGAGGCTGTCTTCGCCATGCGG
>Ga0172378_10001824_pt1 | contig 19764 bp, 17 predicted proteins | sample GrowelOW332metaG_FD_119755 | JGI IMG/M metagenome (GOLD analysis project Ga0172378, IMG submission 119755) | Groundwater microbial communities from an aquifer near a municipal landfill in Southern Ontario, Canada - Pumphouse #3_1 metaG | ecosystem: Environmental > Aquatic > Deep subsurface >... | reverse complement strand
GATGCCTGTCAAATGCGACTTCCTCTTCGGCCGCCTGTTCTATGTTGTAGTATAGGTGCAGATAACAACGTTTCTTGTCTGTCAATACATCTTTCTTGTTCTTGCCGTACTGCACCTGTCTGAGCAGCTCGGAAGCACTGGATATGGAGGTGGTGTCATAAGCCCGGTATTCATTGTCTGTGCGGCTTTTGGACTGGAGATGAAAAAATGCGTTCTTCCGCTCTTCTGTGATGGATGCAAATAGCTCGCTGCTGCGCCGGGATGCGATGTTCCTGCCGAAAGGATGTCGATGGAGACTACCCCACCTTTCAAAACGAAACAGCGGCGGGCAAAACCATTGGACGATGAAGCATCTGATTTCGTGATGGCCGTCTCCTGTGCTTGTTTGTCCCTACGCCCCTGCCATCCGTTGAGGTGATCTCCTTTCGGTTCTTCCGAGCAATGTTCCGGTACAGCGCGACTGTCTTTTTCTCATTGTCCCAATGGGAGACGGATTGGTACGCGTAAGTGGGTTCTTCGTCAATTTAGGTGAATCATCCTGCACTGCAGAGTACAACTTTTTTCCTTAAAAGTTCAAATCCGGTTCTCCTATAAATTTGTCTTTTAATACTCTTTAACCTGTTGACTTGTCCTTCCACCTGTCCATTGCTCCATTTTGATAATATTGCGTTTTTAACAGCATCAATATCAATTTTTAACCCTCTGACAAAGTATTGAGTTGTGATTTTCCTAATGCTAAAGTGTCTTTCATCCAATTATTTAGCATAGAAATGTCTTTACTGATGAACAAACTTCTAAATGTTAAAATCTGGTTACAAAGTTGAGCCAGTATATCGTTTTTACTGATGAGCTCTGCCATCAACTTCCTATCATAGCTATCTTTAATGTCCGAAAGATCTGCAAAACTCAGATATCTGATATTTTTCGAGGAGATATCATACGATACTTGATCACCGAGAGCGTTTCGCCTTTTGTTACTCTTATAGTGGAGTAATTCCTAAAGAATTCATAGAAACAGGTTAGCAAACCAATATATCCGGAATTATTAACAATGTCAAAAAGCGCTTTTATAGTCTTCCCATTTGCAAGTTCACTTTCAATATAGTGCTGATACTGAATGCAATTATTCTTGACCGGAGTTATTTTGCTAATATAGGTATCCATCTTTGAATAGCAACGCACAGTGTTTCTTGAAATTCTAAAGCTTTTAGCAATGTCAAGACTTCTATATTCTAACCTTAGCACATCATATACACAATCTGAAAGATTCTTCAATAAGTGAAATCTATCCGCTATTTGAATGGTATCCGGTAAAATTTCTGCAACTGCTTTCGAAAATGAACTTGCCCGATCTCTGGTAACTTCTTTAACCTCAGGATGCCCTTTAAGCCATTCTTTCAATGAGGCGACATCTCTTCCCGGCAAAATATCAAAAACTCTTCGCTTTTCATCGTCAACAAGGATCGTCCAGTATGTCAATCCTTTTCTATTGGCCCAATCATCCATGCCTAATACTTTAACTTGATAAAAAGACGGTATAGGCATTCGGTTGACTAACCTCAGGGCTATTGAACTACTTATTGGCAAGTTAATCTGACCGGCAATATAAGATCCTTTCCTGGCAGAAACTTCAATAAGAATATTTTGCAACTTTTGTCTGGTCCTGTTAGTCATTCTGGAATATGCACTAATCTCGGAACCTGGCTGTTCTGAAAATATCTTCCTCAGGCACTTTGGATTTTTACAGAAAAACTTCCTTAATGCTAAATTTATTGATACCCTGTATGTTGAAGCTGGCAAATTACCTAATTTTCTTATATATGAGCTGTGAACACTTGTGCTTTTCTTGTTGCAGCTGTTGAATCTGGCATACTTAACGTTGAGTGAGCAGAAATTACCATTTGTTCTTCAGTAATGTGAGCTATTTTAAACGTTAATTCTGGTAGAGAATAAATGTTTGACATTTTTCTCCTTTTTTATCAGAAGAGCCGAATAATCGAATGTGGTCAACAAATAGCAGGAATAAAAATAATTCAGAATCTTTACAGTTCTTAGTAAGCATAAGCATGATTGTTAGAACTTTGATTGTTAGAGCTTTAAAGGTACTAATAATCTGCCTTACTTGCTAATTGTATTTTAGTTTAATTATGTTTATGTATGATTGATGTTTATTTGTGAAAGTATATGTATAAAAAATTCTAAAGCTTATTCTTTCACCTAAATTGACGAGGAACCCATTACACCGATATATTCACCTCACATTTGTTTCATGAAAAAACTTCTTCTACTTCTTCTTTTAGTTGTACTTCTTTAACCTTCAATTGCATCTTCTTTTTCTGTCCCATTGAAAGTATCCACAATCCGATAAAAGTAATCAATCCGTTGTAAATCAATAGCTCAAAACCAAATTTGTAACCATTAAACAGATGTTCAGAATTAACGCTTAACAAATAGCAGACCATTGGCGACAGAATTGCAATAACAGGCACCCATTTATCTCTGACAGGTAGTTTTGTGAATAATCCAAATGCAAACAGGCCAAGCAGTGGTCCATAAGTATAACCTGCTATAGTAAAAAGCTTGGAAATGACGGATTCATCACTGATTACTTTAAAAAGCACAATTAATAAAGTGAGGAAAAAAGTAACGGCGATATGAATCGACATCCGCGTTTTTGTCTTCTGCTTTTCCGTCAACTTGTCATTTTCTTTTATTCCCAGAATATCAACGCAAAAGGATGTCGTTAATGATGTAAGTGCACCACCAGCACTGGGATAAGCGGCAGCTATCAATCCTAAAAAGAATACAAAACCTGCAAAAGGGCTGCAGTATTGAAAAGCAATAATCGGGAATAAATCATCTGTCTGCTGTGGTATTGCAATGCCTGATTGATTTGCAAATATGTACAGCAGGGCACCAATAGACAGGAATAACAAATTGACTGGAACCATTAAATAACTAAGTGTGTATATATTCTTTTTAGCGTCTTTGAGGTTACGGCAGGTTAGGTTCTTTTGCATCATATTCTGATCTAGACCTGTCATAACTATTGCTATAAAAATACCACTAATAAACTGTTTAAGAAAATACCTCTTGTTATTTACATCAGTATAGATCATGTTCGAGAAATCACTATCAGCCACCATGTTAAACATAGATTTTAAGTTTAGTCCCAGACGATCAGAAATAATATAAACAAAAATCCCAACGGCTGCCAACATAAAGGTAGTTTGTAAAGTATCTGTCCAAACAATAGTCTTAATACCTCCTTTAAATGTATAAAGCAGTACCAGTCCCATGAATAAAGCTACATTAACTGCAAACGGTACACCCATAGCATCAAATACAAATACCTGCAACACATTTACCACCAGGTAAATCCTTAAAGATGAACCCATACTTCGTGATAGCAAAAAGAAAGAAGCACCTGTCTTATAGGAAGAATCTCCAAACCGCTCCTTTAAGTATGTATAGATAGAGGTAAGATTCTTTTTATAATAAACAGGTAACAATACCTCTGCAATAACTGCATAACCAACAAGGTACCCAAACACTAGCACCAGGTAAGAGAAACCTGATGTACCAACTTCACCGGGAATAGAAATAAAGGTAACCCCCGATATTGATGCGCCTATCATACCGTATGCCACTACATACCAAGGAGAAGTTTTATTAGCCCTGAAATAAGTTTCATTAGTTGACTTCCTGCTGGTATAATAAGCGATAATAAATAATAAAGCTGAATAGCTTAGAAAGATAAGCAATATGGTATATGGGTTCACAGGCAGTGAGTTGTTGTTAGTGAAACAGCAAAGGTAAATAAATCGGAATAACAGAAATCAATTAAATGAAAACTGTGACGGGTCTCTTCGTGTGATCCTATATAGACTGTTTTCATTCCTATCCGCTTTCCAAATAGCATGTCGCTATTTGAATCACCTGCAATTATAGCTTTGCGGAAAGATATCTCATTGAAATCTCTCTTTGCCATCAAAGCCATACCAACAGATGGTTTGCGTGTAAAATGATGCTGTGATTCTAAGTAAGGTGAAATATAAATCTTATCTATACAACCTCCTGCTTTATTCACTTCATCAATAAATTTATGGTGTACCAACTCAAGCTCATCAAAGGTCATTAATCCTTTACCTATACCTTGTTGGTTGCTCACAACTATTATCCTTCCAAAGAGTTTAGAACATATGGCAATAGCTTCCAGGCTGCCTTTAATAAATCTGAATTGTTCAGGAGTCTTTACATAGTCACCTGGCAGTCTTTCATTAATAACACCATCCCTGTCAAGGAACAATGTCCAACTTTTATCTATCTTTAAAGGCATCAAGTTCAGTTTGTGCGCGTTCATAATCTTCAGGGATACCTATATCTATGAAGTAATCATCAAAGACCTGCCCTTGTATTTCATCGTTTCCAACATTTTTCTGCATCCATTCACTTTCCAGTGAGAACTTACATGGGAAAGGAAATTTCTTAAAGTACTTGGTTTTAATAATGTATATACCTCCGTTAATTAGTCCGGGATTCCTATCAGAAGATTTTTCGTGAAAGCTTATGATATTGCAATGGTCATCACATTCAACCAGTCCATAGCGAGAGGCATCTTCCACACGGCGCAGTGCAATTGACATATTAGCCAGTTGTTCAACATGTTTTGTAAAGAACTGCTGCATATCAATACGGAATAAGGTATCCCCATTCATAACTATAAAGTAAGGGGTAGTTACTTTTTTTGAGGCTAACTTGATAGCTCCACCTGTTCCTAATGGCTCTTTCTCAACAGAATAAACTATTTCGAGCGACCGGTATTTGTCATGAAAATAGTCTTCAATTGATTTGCTCCTGTATCCTGTAGAAAGGATTACACGCTGGAAACCTGCTTTTGCTATAAAATCAAGAATATATTCTAGAAAAGGTTTACCTATTACCGGAGCCATAGCTTTTGGAAGATCGCTAACTACTCCGCGTAAACGGGTTCCCAAACCACCAGCTAAAATAATGATATCAGGATACAGCATAAACATCAGGAACGGGGGAATAAGTTACTCTCTACTATTTCACAAAGTATATGACCTATAGTAATATGCGATTCTTGTATGCGTGGTGTGTCAGTAGAGGGAACATTTATCAGGTAATTACATATATCCTTCATAGCTCCTCCGGTAGCGCCTGTAAAGCCTATCACTATCATACCTTTCAAATGAGCTTCTTCAATAGCTCTGATGATATTCTTGGAATTGCCTGAGGTAGATATCGCTACCAGCACATCACCCTTAATTCCCTTTGCATTCACCAAACGGGCATATATTTCATCAAAGGAATAATCATTTCCGACCGCAGTAAGGTAACTGGTATTAACATGTAATGCTTCTGAATCAAGAGGGGGACGATCGTAATAGAAACGGCCCGAGAACTCTGCTGCAAGATGTTGGGCATCAGCCGCACTCCCACCGTTTCCACAAAAATAGACTCTATTATTCCTTTTAAAGGCTTCCGTTATTTCATTTGCACAATGACTTATGATGTCAATCAGCTTATCGTTTGCAAGTATCTCCCCTTTAACTGAAATAGAGGATTGAAGCACTGCTTTAATCTTTTGTTGCATTGCAAAAGGATTTAGAGTGCGAAGTTAAGAAATTTACTAATCGGGATAAATTCTCTTGAAGGTTTAAGCATTGGATTAAAAACTCCAGGTAGTCAATCCATGAGCAGTAAACTCATATCTGTGAGACTCTCCACCAAAAGGCTTTAATGCTTCAATCACTCTTGAACGATTGTCACCCGGACAATAGAAGATCATGAAGCCACCACCACCTGCACCGCTTATCTTACCACCAGTTGCCCCATTAGCACGAGCAGTATTGTATATCTCATCAAGCAAAGGATTAGATATCTCGTCAGCCATTTGCTTTTTGAATTTCCAACCGAAATCAAGGATTTCACCAATCTTATCCAGATTACCTCGTAGCAATGCTTCCTTCATCATCACCGACTGTTTCTTGAGTTGATGCATTGCTTCAATTGACTTCTGATTTTGACTCAATACATTGGCGGACTGAGCTTCAATGATCTTTGATGATAGACGACTGGTCTGTGTATAAATCAACACTAGATTATGAGCAAGTTCGTTCAGATACATTTCTTTAATGCGTAAAGGATTGACTATCACTTTATCATTTTCCGAAAACTCCATAAAATTAACTCCACCAAAGGTTGCAGCATATTGGTCCTGCTTCCCTCCTGCCATTCCTAAATCAACCCGTTCAATATCATAAGCAAGTTTAGCCAAGTCATAATCGCCAAGTGGCAATTTCAACCACTCAGCAAATGCTCCCAGTATAGCAACTACCAGTGTTGATGATGTACCTAATCCTGAACCTGCCGGTGCATCTACCCTGGTCGACAGGGTAAATGACAGGGGTTTCTTTGCATAATCTTTAACAATTCGATTGTAAATTCCCCTGTGTAGTTTCAGTTCACCATTAATCGGAAGATATTTTGTAGGCTCAAACTCATAATACTCTTCCTTGTCAACAGAATGGAAAACTATCTTTCCATCAGTACGGGGTACAATGGTAGCATATGCATAAAGACTAATAGTAGCATTAAGGATAGCACCTCCATACAAGTCAGAATAAGGGGACACATCTGATCCACCTCCTGCTAATCCTATTCTCAATGGAGCTTTACTTCTGATTATCATCTATGCTATCGTACTTTTAATTTCCTAATAGAATCGTTTTCGTATTAACAATACCTTTATCAGTTTTTACTTGAATCACATAGACTCCTTTTTGAAGACCTAAAAGATTAAAACGAAAATTATTTTTTCCATCTTTAGTTTGTATGTCATTACTATTTAAAACTTCAAGGCCATCCATATTCAAAATCCTGACACTATTGAAATTGGAATGAACATCTCCCTCAACAATATTGAGTTCACCATATGTAGGATTTGGATAAACCCTTACCATTTCATCAGAATTGCCATTAACTAATTGATCCGGGATAAAGAAAACGGAATCACATTGATTTACGCTATTACATTCATTAGAAACTGTCAGACAAACCTTATAATTACCTAATTCATTATAATAATGCATAGGATATTGTAAATAAGAGTAGAATCCATCGCCAAAGTCCCAAACATAGTCAGCATTTCCACCTACGCTATCAGGTGTAAAAGACGCAAAATTGCCATCTAATTGATAAGTAAAACCAATATCCGATAATTCACATACTGTGATAGTATCACATTCCATAATAGTATCACATGCATTCATGACGGTATGGCATACATGGTACTTTCCTGATACCTGGTATACAAATAATGGATCTGCTATATCTGAATAAAAACCATTACCAAAATCCCACCAATGTGTAACATTATTGTTAGAAGTTGAAATAAAACTTATTTCATTTAAATTACCCGTAGAAGTATAACTAAAAGCTGGATTTGGTATTTCACAAACAGTATACTCTATAACAAGAAGCGGTCTTTTAGCGGGGTCAACATGATTACTTGAAGAGAAAATCATTGCATTTAATTGAACCTCTTCAACCAACTTAAGCATAAAACCGTAGTTTAGTTCCGGATGATTATAAAAGTAAGAAATTTGACTCGTAACATCAATATTTGGATAGTCCTGAGTTTGATATTGTGTCTGAGGTAATAAAACAGCATTTTCTAAAGTAGTAGTCGGTTGATTGTCCCACACAAGGCTGTCTTGATTCCAATCTGATGTTATAGGTAATAAATAGGATGAATTGTAACCTGAATGCAATTGCTGATGGCCAGAACTTGTGTTACAGAATAGTGATAACCGAGCATTTGTAATGACTACTCCTTTAGGAATTGATGATAAGTCAAACCTAATCAAACTTCTCTCTATAAATGGCATTCCTTGAACAGTCCATGCGTTTGCAATGAAATCATCCTCATAAATTATAGGGTGATTCATGTCTGTTCTCACTTCAGCATCATACCCATCTTCTGGTCCAGGCCTAAGCGTGATAGTTTCGAAAGTTTGAGAATTGACGTTATTGCAAAATAAAGTCATAAAAAGGAAAAGGATAACGGATTTACAGATTTTCATAACGAGGTGTGTATTTGGTTAATACTATAGACTCTCAATTTTATTCAATAATCCATCCCATGAAAACCTTTCCCGTTCGGTTATCACATTTTTAACAAATTCTGTCTCTCTCCTTTCAGAATAGAACCTAAAAATTGCATCTTCAATAGCATTAGGTTCAGGTTCAACAACATAACCAACTTTCCCATCAGCAATCATTTCTGACAATCCACCAACATTTGTTGTAATCATTGGTTTGCCGAAATGATAAGCAATTTGAGTAACTCCACTTTGTGTAGCGTTTTTATATGGCTGCACAACTAAATCACTCGCACAGAAATACAAATATACTTCAGTATTTGGAATAAAACAAGTTCTTAGTTCAATTATTTCATTTATTTTTAAATCATCTATTATTTTTAAATATTTTTCTTCATTTCCATAGAATTCTCCTGCTACCAATAGTTTAATATGGAATTGACCAAGTCTTTCACTTTTAAGTGCTTTAAGTAGAATATCCAATCCCTTATAATCTCTGATAAAACCGAAGAAAAGTATATAATTGATGTTTTGCTGAAGGTTTAACTTCGTTTTAGCTTCTTCTTTTGGTACTATTGCACCAAAATTATCATACAAAGGATGTGGATAATACTCTCTTGGCTTCTTCTTATCAAATACATTTAAGTCATTTAATACCGACCTTGACATTGCAACAAATCCATCTACTGAACCCACAAAGTATTTTGCAAGCCAATAGTCTCCAATTCTCTTTTCGTGAGGTATGATATTATCTGTAATGGAAATAATTCTTGCTTTAGTACTTCTACGTATTAACCTTCCAATAGTTCCTAAACAAGGTGCCATGAATGGCAACCAAAAACGGATAATTACAAGATCCGGTTTCAGTTTTGAAACTTTTTTTGCTGTCTTAAACCATGTTACTGGATTAATAGAATTCATAGTTATTTTAATATCCAATCCTTCAGGTGGAGCCTCATTAGAGTATTGTGTGGTTCCTGGAAATAAGAACGAAGGATATTGTAAACTGAATGTAAAAATGGTTACATCATCGCCCTGATCCTGATATGCTTTTGCCAGTCTTTCATTAAATGTAGTTATTCCCCCACCCCTCAATGGATATGCTGAACCAATTATTACTACCTTCTTCTTCATCAGATATCTTCCTCCACCAGGTAATGGTTACGGTCACTGGAGCTTCTGCTTATCATTTCTCCAAGAAAACCTGTCATGAATAGTAAAGTGCCTAGTATCATTGACAGCAATCCTAAAAAGAATAGTGGCCTGTCGGTCATGTTATAACCGGCCATGAATACTTTGGTATAAGCCAAATAGCCTGCTATAATAAAACCTATCAGGAATAAGAAACTGCCTATTGTGCCAAAGAAGTGCATGGGCTTCCTGGCAAATCGAGATACAAACATGATAGAGATTAAGTCAAGAAAACCGTTTATAAACCGTTCCCATCCAAACTTTGATTCACCATACTGACGTTTGCGATGAACTACTACCTTCTCCCCTATTTTTCTGAATCCTGCCCATTTGGCTATTACCGGAATATAACGATGCATTTCTCCATATACTTCGATTGCTTTTACCACTTCGCGACGATAGGCCTTAAGCCCACAGTTCATATCGTGTAGCTTTACTCCTGACATCCTGCGGGTGACCGAGTTATACAGCTTTGAAGGAATATTCTTGGTCAACCTGGAATCATATCGTTTCTTTTTCCATCCTGATACCAGGTCATAACCTCCTTCGGTAATCATCTTGTATAATTCAGGTATTTCATCAGGACTATCCTGCAGATCAGCATCCATGGTAATAACTACATTACCACAGACTTTCGCGAAACCCTGATTCAGGGCTGCCGATTTGCCATAATTCCTTCTGAACTTTATGCCTCTGATAAATTCATTACCGGCTCTAAGCGACTTTACAACTTTCCATGAATCATCACTGCTTCCGTCATCAACTAAAATGATTTCGTACGAAAAACCGTTGTCGTCCATAACCCTGCTAATCCATGCGCACAATTCAGGCAATGACTCCTCTTCATTATAAAGAGGAATTACTACGGAAATATCTGTTTGTTTATTTGTCTCGCTCATTATTGTGGAAATGTAGCATCAAAACTATTGTCATTTTTTTTTAGGATCGCTGAAGTCACTAATGAGAATATAGTTCCCCAGATTATAGTTCCTATGAATGACGAAATTGACATTATAGGAATGGAAGAAAATTTTCTGGTCATACTAAGTTGCTTATCAATCATATCATCCGAAAATCCCTTCTCTACCAGTTGTTCTTCAGCCAAATCTAACATCTCCTGAATCCCCTCAGGATATATAAAACTATAAAATAAATAAGTGTATATGCCTACCAATACCCCAGCAATAACACATACATATACGCCTGTTGCCAACGCTTTTCCATAGGATATAAATCCATCATTGATCTTGTTGCGGTAATTTATAGTTGCCAGGATAACTCCGACAATCAATACAATAAAAGTTAAATAATTAAGCCAACTCATTTTTGGAACATTAAGTGCCCATAATAGAAGGCATAACAATATGTACGCAATGCCGGTGTATAATCCATACTTAACGGAATTCTTAAAAACTGATACTTTCGGATTTGTTTCCATCGTTTTTGGTTCGTCGGTATTTTCCATGGTTATTAAGGTTTTATTCGTGCAAATGTATTGAATAATATGTAAAACTAATAGCATCTTTTACAATAAGTATCATAAGAAAATAAAAACAGGTATTCTTCAAAAAAGTTATAACAGATGAAGGCGGTTTTCTCTTATGCAAGTATGCTCAATTATCAGGTTACCTAATGGTCATAATGTGCAACTTGCTATGATACTCAGCTTGCCAGAGTATTCAGTTTGCCTAACTGCCATCTTGTCAGTTGATGCCACTATCCCTGCTTTAATCGCTCCAAAATGCTTGACTTATTGCTCTACTCAATCAAATGGTATGCCATTATGACATTAAACCCGAGTTTTTAGTAACCTAAAATTACAGCTATGTCATCTTGTCAGTATTTTCAACTTATTCTATTCCTTAATCATTTAGGCTAATTAAAAAGTAACAAAAACCGCAATATTAGGCGGTTTCTGTTACTTATGATATAATCGGACACAGGCATTAACTTTTCAGGTCAATAACCTATGCTATATGTTTATAATACAACACTGTTAATCAACTAATTAGTTATCTGCAATGGTCCTATTTGCCGATAACTAAGCTACCTCACATTTCCCAATGCAGATAGTATAAACCAAGATGTCAAAGAACTATACACTACCTTCCTAATATTACTTACAACGCCCTGCCACACTTCACATGATCCATAAAATAAAATAATCCCAGTCAGTCCAAATCAACTGTCATGTCCATTCATACCGAGTTGAAATGCAAATTATTTTCTTTCCTTCATTTCAATGTTTTTAAGCTATTAGTATCTATTAGGTAATCAACTAATTATTAATTGTAATGCATATGTTTATTCATTTTTGTCTATTATCAAATATCTATACACATTATTTATTACAGTTCAAATATCATGCCACGTTTTCAATAATGACCGAAAAATTGAAAATATTTCATACAAAATGTTCTGCTTTTATTTTCTGATTTTGAGCCGGAATTATCAACGTTATTATCCAAGTTTGACTCTGTCAATATCTAAGTATAAAGTCCTCCACATCTATATATATATCTTCACATTTAAGTATTAATTCCTCCACATCCAAATATATCTCCCTCCATATCTAAGTACAAATTCCTACACATCATAGTATACCTTCTTCCACATTAGGGAGTGTTCACTTAAGTGGGTCATTTCCTTTCCATACCGTTCTTTGAGTTTTACTTTATGACAGAGGCCTGACATACCTTTCTCCACATCCAAATATATCTCCCTCCATATCTAAGTACAAATTCCTACACATCATAGTATACCTTCTTCCATATTAGGGAGTGTTCACTTAAGTGTGTCATTTCCTTTCCATACCGTTCTTTGAGTTTTACTTTATGACAGAGGCCTGTCCACCCATCTCCACATCTAAGTATATCTTATACTACATCTACGTTCATTTTAAACTACAATCAGGCATATTTTACATTCAGGTATAGCTTGATTCACCTGCTAACACCTTTAATACCTGCTTAAGTCTGAGCTTTTCTTTATCGTTACTTTATATTTACTTGATTTTATTAACTTTCTATTTTGTCGTTCAGTTTTTATTGTATCTTTGCAGTGGGTAAGTCTTATACGACCAGCTCCTATCGAACTCCCCCAGGTCAGGAATGAAGCAAGGGTAGATAGTTGTAGCGGTGCGATATAAGTAGCTTACCCTTTTTTTATTGAACAAAAGCTTGTAAATTGCGTCGTTCTATTTATTAAATAGCAGGCTATGTTATTAAAGATTTATCCTGAAAACCCAAACCCACGGCACATCCGCATGATTGTTGAATGTCTGATGGATGGTGGAATTATCATCTACCCTACTGATACAGTATATGGTATGGGTTGTGATATCTTTAAATCAAAAGCTATTGAGCGTATCGCACTGATTAAAGGAATAAAACCTGAAAAAGCCAATTTTTCTTTTATCTGTGATGACCTCAGTCAATTGTCAGACTACTCCAAACCTATAGCCAATGACATTTTCAGGCTTATGCGTAACAACCTGCCCGGACCATTTACTTTTATCCTCAATGCCAGCAGTAATGTTCCAAAACTTATCCAAAGCAAAAAGAAAACTGTAGGTATTCGTATTCCCAATAACACTATCCCGATCGAAATAGTCAGAGAGCTTGGTAATCCTATCATGTCAACCTCTATACACGATGAGGATGAGGTCATTGAATATACTACCGATCCTGAACTTATTTACGAGAAGTATAGTAAGCTTGTCGATATTGTTATCGATGGTGGATATGGTGATAATGAACCTTCTACAGTTGTTGATTGCACAGTCGCTGAGCCGATAATTATTCGTGAAGGAAAGGGAATATTGGCATGACCAGAATAAGCAATATATTTGACTTTCCTGAAATAAAAGGTGACGAAGAAATAGTTGAAGCTCTAACTGATGGGGAAACTAAAATTGAGCGCATTATTTCCACCGGACAAGTAACACCTGAAGGAGAATGGTATGACCAGTCATTGGATGAATGGGTGGTTTTGCTTGAAGGTGAAGCAAAGTTGCTGTTTGAAGAAACCGGTGAAGTATATCTTAAACCGGGTGATTACATTCTGATAAAAGCACATGAACGCCACAGAGTGATTTATACCAGTACACTCCCACCCTGTTTATGGCTGGCAGTTCATGGTAAACATACCACAACAAAATAATCGCAATGTTTAAGTATTTGAAGCAATGCTGATTAAATATTAATGGTAAAAATTCTTACTAAAATGTTAGGATATAAAGTAAAAAAACGTACTTTTGCAGTCTCATAAATGATTTGGTAGCTCAGCAGGTAGAGCACATCCCTTTTAAGGATGGGGTCCTGGGTTCGAGCCCCAGCCAGATCACAAAAAGCCCTTCAGTAATGAGGGGCTTTTTTGTTTTATCTAAGTGCTGCTTTTAATTATTTCTCTTGGCAAAACTACTTACCACCGACCCTTACACCGTCTTCTTGTAATTGAATACTGCCCAGGTATTTAGAATAACTGCAAGAACAGATATGATCCCGATATGAGGCAGTATATCTCGTAGACTGCTCCCCTTGAGAATGACCATCCGGAATACTTCAACAATATGCGAAACAGGATTGATACGAGCTATCACCTTTGCCCAACCAGGCATACTGTCAATACTGGTGAACAATCCGCCCAGTAGAATAAATATCATGATAAAGAAAAACATGATGAACATGGATTGTTGCTGTGTTTCACTGTAAGTAGATACTAACAAACCGAAACCCAGCACTGCAAGCAGGTAAACCCATATAAAACAGTACAGAACAAATATGCTACCTTCAGGAACTATTCCATATATTACTCTTATAATTAATAAACCGAGTGTGAAAACTACATTGCCCATTATCCAAAATGGAATCAATTTACCCAAAATGAAGAGATACTTTTTAATTGGTGTTACATTGATTTGTTCAATGGTGCCTATTTCTTTCTCCTTAACAATATTGAGCGCCGACATGAATCCTACTACCATCGTAACCAGAAAAGCCAGAATTCCCGGGACCATAAATGATTGATAGTTCATACCCGGATTAAACCAGTTGGAGGATGTTATTTCAATAACTGCTCCCTGAGTATTCTCCTGAGCTCCCATTGTGGTCTCTTGCAAATCTTGTGAACTGATCTGTGTCCCTGTCCGGATCCCTGCATTTGTCCCTTTGTCAACTTGTACTCCTTGTTTGCTAACTGGTATTCCCTGCATACCAACTTGTTCTCCTTGTGTGCCAACTGCTATTCCCTGTGTGCCAACTTGCTCTCCTTGTGCACCAACTGTTATTCCCGGTGCATCAACTTGTACTTCTTGTGAACCACCCTGAATCCCCTGCATACTAACTTGCCCTCCCTGCGTGCCCGGAAGTGTTGTTTGAATGAGTTTGGTCCGCAGAGTTTGATTATAGTTCCTGATGATATTATTCAAATAGGACGCACCCAAGTTGGCTTTAGTGCCATTGATGGCATTTACTGCAATGAATACTTGCTGGTTACTTTCACGAACCAGGTTGCGTTCAAAGTCTACCGGTATTTCAAGTATCAGATCTGCTTTGTCTGATTCAATGAGTTCCAGTGATTGCCTATACGACTGATTGTAATCGATAAGTTTAAAATATCCTGAGGCAATAACGGTCGAAACAAGCTGCTGTGAATAAGTTGAATGGTCATTATCAACGACTGCCAGGTTAACGTTCTTTACTTCAAAATCAGCAGCCAAAGGTAGTATCAGCAACTGTATTACCGGCATCGCAAGGATTATGCCAAGGATAGCCTTGTCCCTGAAAATCTGTTTAAACTCTTTCTGTAATAAAAATTTAAGGGTCCTCATGCTAACCTTACTTTAAAGTTCTTTACACTAATAATAAAAAAGAAAACAGCAATAGCAGCCAAAGCCAGGGTTTCCTTGTATATGGCCCCAAAACCCAATCCTTTGATCATGATAGCCTTTACAATAACATAAAAATAGCGGGCCGGAATTACATTAGCTATCCATCTTAATACTTCAGGCAGGTTCTCAAGTGGAAACATAAAACCGCTAAACAGCAGAGTCGGTAACATCATTCCTAACAAGGAAATCAGCATAGCCAGTTGTTGTGAACTTGTTTTAATGCTTATAAATATCCCGATGGTTAAACAGGTTATGATAAAAAGAGTACTCTCGGCAAAAAGTAATAGCAAGCTTCCATTGACCGGCAATTGCATCACAAAAACACTCAGCAAAACAATGGTAGTCACATTCACCCATGAAAGAACCAGGTAAGGAACTGATTTAGCAATCATTACAAGCCATGGTTTAAAGGGTGATACCAGTAATACTTCCATAGTACCCGTTTCTTTTTCGCGCACAATAGTGATGGCAGTCATCATTACACATACCAGCATCAGTACCAAAGCCATTACTCCCGGTACAAAGTTATGAGCACTCTTTAATTGTGGATTATAAAGCATCCGGGTTTGTGGAATGATGGTATAGGGTAATACATTTATCCTTGAAATTTCTTGCTGATATTCCGATATGATAACCGACAGGTAATTAATCAGCAAACTCGCAGTGTTTGGATCGGATGCATCCGCAATCAGTTGAACCTGAGCTTTACCTGTATGATGAAGGTCAAAATTAAACTGTTGTGGTATTACCAGCACTATTTTAAGTTTACCTTTCCTGAACTCTTTCTCAATATCTTTCTCTTCAATTATTACATTACGTACATCAAAATAACTGCTGGCATCAATGCGGTTTATGAGTTCCTGCGATGCTGCATCTCTGGCTTTATCAACTACTACCAGATTCGTATTCTTAATTTCATTGGATAGAGCGAAACCAAAAATCAGAATCTGCATGATGGGCAGTCCGATTAGAATAAGCAAAGTTCTCCTGTCGCGCAATACATGTGCAAATTCCTTCTTTACAAAAGCGCTGAATTGTTTCATAAGCTTCTTATTCGTGTTCCGTCTATACTATTCGTTTCTTTTTGCACCACGGGCCAGCCTGTAAAACACTTCGTCCAAATCGGCTGCTTTGAACTGTTGCTTCAGAACTGCCGGTGATCCCAAAGCATCTATCCTGCCATCAACCATAATTGATAATCGGTTGCAATACTCTGCTTCATCCATGTAATGAGTCGTTAAAAACACCGTAATTCCATTAGCAGCAGCATTGTATATAAGATCCCAGAACTGTCGACGGGTCACCGGGTCTACTCCACCTGTCGGCTCATCAAGGAACACAATCTGTGGTTCATGAAGTATCGCCACTGAAAAAGCAAGTTTCTGTTTCCATCCAAGCGGCAGTGAGCGTACTAACTTGTTTACCTGATCCTTCAAACCAAGCCGATTGATCATCTCCTCACTTTTAATCTTGATCTGCTTATCAGTTAGTTTATAGATCCCTCCAAAAAACTTAATATTTTCCAACACGGTAAGGTCGTCATACAATGAAAACTTCTGGCTCATATACCCGATGTTCTCCTTGATCTTCTCAGTCTGCCTGTATACATCAAACCCCGCTACAGACGCTTTGCCTGAAGTTGGTTTCGATAGTCCGCACAACATCCGCATGGCAGTTGTTTTGCCTGCACCATTAGCGCCCAGGAATCCGAATATCTCTCCCTTCTCCACACTGAAGGTGATTTTATCCACCGCCGTGAAGTCGCCAAATCGCTTTGTTAAACCTTCCGTTATAATGACTTGTTCTTGCATTTGTATTCAGGTTCTTAACAGGTGGATAAAACAATCTTCAATAGTAGGATTGCCCGGTTCAAGGATTAAATCCCCGTTATTCTTTGCGCCGAGGTATGTCCTGAGGTCACTTACATTAATGTCACCTTCTTTAAATACCACATGAACATGCTCACCAAACACGTAGGCATAAACATCTTTTGAATATCCACGCAAATCATTAAGCAGCCCTGGTGTACTGGCACCTTTCGCTTTATACAGTGCCAACGGGAAAGCTTGCCTGATTGCCTCAGGAGTGTCAACCGCCAATATCTTCCCATGTTGTATCAAAGCAATACGGTCACATAAAGAGGCTTCATCCATATAAGGTGTAGATACCAGGATCGTAATACCTTGCGCCTTCAGTCTCTTCAACATGTCCCAAAATTCTTTTCGTGATACCGTATCCACACCTGTGGTAGGCTCATCAAGGAATAGCACTGAAGGTTTATGTATCAGCGCACAGCATAGAGCAAGCTTCTGCTTCATCCCACCTGATAGTTTTCCTGCCCTACGGTCTTTAAAGGGTTCCAGTTGGATATAAATATCCTTAATCAGGTAGTAATTCTCCTGAATGGTGGTGTTGAATACAGTCGCAAAAAAGGTAAGATTCTCTTCAACTGTAAGGTCTTGATACAGTGAAAACTTACCGGGCATATAACCTATGGATTTCCTTATCTTCCTATAGTCCTTCACCACATCCATTCCGTCTATACTAGCAGAGCCTTCATCAGGTAGCAACAAGGTAGTCAACATCCTGAACAGACTGGTTTTACCTGCTCCATCGGGGCCAATAATACCAAACACCTCTCCCCTATTCACTGATAGTGAAATGTGGTCAACGGCCATCAATTTTTCCTTACCATACCACTTGCTTATTCCATCTATTTTTATGGCTTCCATCATTAAAAATTTACTTCACCATACATACCAATTTTGAGATATCCGTCATTGGGAACTCTTATTTTTACTGCATAAACCAAATTCGCCCGTTCATCTTTGGTTTGTATAGTCTTAGGTGTAAACTCGCTTTTATTACTTATCCAGTCAATCACCCCCTTATATTCCTTGTAACCGCCTTTGGTGTCATCTACCATTACCTTAACAGGCTGATTCAACTTAATGCCCGGCAACTGATCACCGGTAATATAAGCCCGGAGCGTAAGGTTAGAGAGATCGGCTATCTTGTAGAGCGGCTTGCCTGTTGTTGCCATTTCATTCACTCGCGAGTACTGGGTAAGCACTGTTCCTTTTACAGGATTGTATATCCTTGATTTAGCTATCAGGTCATTCAATTGCTCAATCTGCACTTTCAGAGGATTGGTTTCTTGTCCGATACTTGATGAAGTGATGCGCAATGAGGATTGTAATGCATCTTCCTGGCTTTTCATTATGGATACTTGTGCATTGGCATCATCCATCTGTTTCTGAGTAGCCGCACCAGCTTTTACCAGATTCTCAATCCTTTGCTGTTCATGTTTAGCTTGTTTCATCTGTTGTCTGATGGCTGCTAACTGTGCTTCCGTATCCGGGCTCCTGCTCAATACCGCTGATATCTGTGATTCCAGTTGTTTTCTTTTGAGTACTAATTGAGTGCTGTCAATATAGCCAACTACCTCTCCTTGTTTCAGTTCCTGACCTTCTACAAGATTTAATTGCAAAATGATACCGCTTGCTTCAGCCGATATGATGGTTTCCTCCGCTTCAAAGGTACCTGATGCATCAAACTCATTATTACTCCGGTTGCATGATAAAATGCTGATGGCAAGCATCAATATAAGTGCTGTTCTTTTCATTTCAGGTTGAATTTAATTATTTATTTCCCTGTTAGTATCTGATGGTTGTATTGTGTCAGTAATAATTGAATTTCATGAATGAGTTTCATTTGACGGGCATTATCAGCAGCATTCACTTCACGCAGGTAATCAGCACTGGTAATAACTCCATTCTCTAATTGAGCCAATGAAGCCTGTTTGATGCTTTCGCGAAGTTCAACTATCTCGTCATCATACTTGATGAGCTGTTCTGTTTTTACCAGTTCAGCTGATTGTTGCGTAATCTGCAAATGGGTGTTGAATAGGAATATTTCCTTCTGAACCTCAATATTCTCTCTTGCCAGTTTATTAATGGACTTATCCCTGTTAAGGTTATAGAATCCGGTTAATGGATAAGCAAACCTAACCCCTGCAATATAATATGTTTCAGCATCAGGATTAAGCATATTGAGGGCCGGCAATCCGTATCCACCCTGAAAAAAGAGACTTAACCTGGGCAGGTTCCTTGAAGTAATAGATCTTGATTGAATGGCTGTGCTCATCAACCGGGCATCGTATAACAAAAGTTCAGGCCGCTTGATCTCAGCAGATATATTTATCGAAGGAGGCATTTCCAATTCAGTCTGTTCATTAAGCGACTGATTAATAAATGTGCCCAACATATTAAGATAAGCAGTCCGCGCTGATTGTAATTCCGTAATGCGCTGATCAGTCTTCAACAATTCAGCTTTTATAGCATCCACATTGCTTTTCAACACAATCCCATTCGCAAATGCTGCTTCTGTTTTAGTCAGTCCTGTCTGAATGTCACTTTTAAGGATTGCCGATTGTTTCAACTGTCCGTTAAGCAGTAAGATACCGAAATAAATCTGGTTTATACGTTCATTCAGCTTGTATAATTCAACCTCTATACTTTCTTCTTCAATCTTTGTTTGAGCTTCCAGAGTTTT
>Ga0172378_10001823_pt1 | contig 19765 bp, 21 predicted proteins | sample GrowelOW332metaG_FD_119755 | JGI IMG/M metagenome (GOLD analysis project Ga0172378, IMG submission 119755) | Groundwater microbial communities from an aquifer near a municipal landfill in Southern Ontario, Canada - Pumphouse #3_1 metaG | ecosystem: Environmental > Aquatic > Deep subsurface >... | reverse complement strand
GTCGCAGATCTGGCCAAGCCGGACAACAAGGTCGTCCGCTACTTCTACGAGATCTACATGAAGTACAGGGTCACAAAGATCGCCCGCAAATACGACAAGGGAAAGAGCATCGACGGAAGGCAGCCCGCATACGATTGGCTGACATCTTCGGTAGAGGGATTCCCTCACGGAAATGTCATGCTAGACAAGTTCAAGAAAGCCGGATTCAAGAATGCCAGATATTACAGCAAGAACTTCAGTGCCGTGAATATCTATTACGGCGAAAAAGAGTAATTGGGTTTTATTAAAATGATCTCCGGGAGGGGGACCCGGAGATCTAAAGGTATCATTCTTCGGACGGAGGAGTGTTCGAAGAATTGTTTGGCCCCTGGTGTTCCGACTTCTTGTTCTGCACATGCATCCAGATAGGGATGAAACAGAGCAAGATGATCACACCCAGTGCGATCGCTATGAAACCGCCGGACAGATAGTAACTCCAGTAAAGGAGACTGGGCAGCCACAGACATGCTTGGATGAACACCATTATGGAGATCACATACTTCCATGACCTCGGCGCCTTGAACGGTCTGTCCATATCTGCGAACTTGGCATCCCTTCTTGTCTTCACAAAGGCCAGCAGGGCGATGATGTTCGCTATACAGTAACCGATAGCGGAGGCAGTCAGTATGGTCATCGATGTGGTCGTCATATTCAGTACAAATGCACTGAATTCCATGATCGCCACAAGGAGGACATTGAAGATGCACACGAACAGCATAGCGTTCGCGGGCATTCCGTGCTTGTTCGTCTTCTCGAACCACTTGGGCAGATTCCTTTCCTGTGCCATCGAGTGGAGTGTTCTGGAGGAACCGAGGAATCCTGTCTGAATGATGAGGATCATCGCCACGATCAGGAAGAACAGTGCGATGTATGAACCTGCTTCTCCGAAGACGAAGCTTGCGATAGGCTCGAGTGTTGCGTATCCTGCGCTCTCGATACCTGTCTGGCCCAATGAGCCGTAGACGACCGTTGACACAAAGAAGTACATGATCAGGCAGATGAATCCGCAGGCGAACAGGGCCTTGGGAACATCTTTTCCGGGTTCCTTGTATTCCGGGCCGTATATAGCAGCGGTCTCCCATGCGCATGCGCTCCATTGTGCAAGTCCGAAACATCCGAACACCAGGACGATGTCCTGGAGGCTCCAGCTCCATTCGGGTCTGGCCCAATCGTTTACGATGTTTCCGAAGTCGAACATTCCCGTTGCGAGTGCTCCGAGAAGGATTATGATGATGGGTACGAGCGATATGACAGCAAGGATCAGACCGACCTTTGCGCCGCCTTCCAGGCCGCGGGTTCCCAAAACATACATTACAGAAACGATGACCAAAGATATGATAAGGTAGAATCCGACGCCGGCCATTCCGGTAAGCGTCAGGTCGAACATTGCGCACAGGTAGTCGCCGATCATCATTGTGAATATGGCGACCACGGGGCACCAGGCGAACCAGTAGCACCAGGCGCAGAACGCGCCTACGAACTTTCCCTTATCAAATTTCTTATTGTTATTCTTAGACTCATATACTGACTGTGCACATCCGGGCAGACCGGTAGCATTCGGGAACAATGTGACCATTTCTCCGTATGCAAGGTTCTGGACAAATCCCTGCAGGACCGATACGACCCACACGAAAATACACATTCCCCAAATGATGGAGGAAACATCATAGATCGAAGGGAGGATCAGTAACGGTACTCCCAGGGCTATGAACATTCCCTGCTTCCACGACACTGTGCGTGCCAGTGTTATCTTGGCTTCTTCCGACATTTTAATTCTCCAAAGAGAGCATCCGCTGATCGTTTCGTTTTTGAAAGAGAGATTGCGTAACTCTCGCTTGATTGGTCTCTGCATTTCGCAGAACATCAATCGATAATTAATCATCTAAATAAATCATATTTAATACTATCTATAATGAATAGAAACATTTAAATATTGTTTATTAAAGAGACAATTTGAATTATATGCTAAAACGAATAGTTTAAATATAAATTCAAAAAAATTAAAATAACGCATTAAAAACTTAATAAGTTTTAAATATGAATTGCAGATTTGAACAAAATTAGACACATATTGTACATCTGCGACTATCCCTGTACAAGTGTTAAGATATCTCAAAGACCGCAAAGCATACGCTGAAAGGAGATATTCTGAACGATCGGGATCCGATCAGGATGTCAGCGCATTTCCGATAACACGCGCCTCATCGAGCACGGGATCGGGCACACTCGAGCCTACGCCTGTATACAGGATCGTGCCCACAAGCTCGAATTTCAGCGTATTCACCATAACATCTTTGAGAAGATGGATAACGTGCTCTGCATTCGCCTTCTCATTCTTGGTACAGGATACGACAATGGCGATCTTCTTTCCGGCCGGAATGTTGGGAGTCCCGTCGGCGTTGAGGAACGAGGTGAATCTGTCGATGACGGTCTTCATCTGTGCGGTCATATCTCCGAAAATAAGCGGAGTCGCCAAGATGAGGGAATCGCAATCACTGATAGAATCTAAGAGCGGGGTGATATCGTCGTTTATGATGCAATGACCCGTCTTCTTGCAGCGGCCGCATTGGTCGCATCCGGAGATGTAACGGAAGTTCTTTGTCATCACCAATTCAAAAGTATTGAGGGACAGACCCATAGCACCGTCCATTATTCTCTGGACGATCCTATACGTACAATCCTTTTCGTCTGAACTGGTAACCACGGTCACGATCTTAGACATCGATTTCTGCAACGTCATCGCGATATATATTCTTAGTGAGTAAGGACACTTTCAGCTTTACCGCCGTTAAAAATACGCTCGGAGAGCGGAGCTGAGAAACGGGACCTTATTCGGTCTTCTTTTTCTTATTGTTGATTGTCTGCAGACGTCTCGGAACGACCGGATAGTCATCATCGAGAGGAACAGTGGTAAGGTATGTGAAGTACGGATTTGCGTATTTGGACTTCATATATGTCTCGATATCGGGGTCCATGTTCTTCAGGATCGCGATCAGTGTGTTACGCATGATGAGTATATTCTCATGCGGCACTTTCTCAAAATAACTGTTGGTGAGGTCGACCACATCGTTCATGATCTTAGTGGACAGTTCCCAACCTTGCTCGGTCAGATAGACGCTGTATTTCTTGCTCTCCTGTTTTTTCCTGTCATCGTAGACAAAGCCCCCTTCTCTGAGGACCTTGATCACACGGTTGGTGTTTGCAGGGTCCAGATCAAGGAAACGGGAAAGTTCCATCAATGTCTGGCCGTTCTTGAGGTTCAACGCAATAAGATAAATGGCATGCCCGCTGTTAAGACCGTATTCCTCAACGATCTTGGTCATGTTCTTTCTCATGATCGTTCCGACCCTGTCGAAGAACATGGGAAGAAATGAGTTCCAATAAAGGTCTTCTTTTCCGGACATATCAAGACTCGGTATGGATATTGTTAATAAATAATTTGTTTTTACAAATTGACCGTTTTTAGGCTGTCTTTTTATAAGAGATCGACAACAAGGGCCTAATGAAAGGCCCCTGTTGCCTGGGGCGATAACCGAGAATTTTTATTGTTTTGATTGGAGGATCTCGGTCCGTCCCTTTCCGGAAGATCCGGCTTCGTCGGTCCAGTCCATATCTGAACCTTCGATAATGTTGAGGCCAAGACGTTTTGTCTTAGTCAAGCGTTACGTGGGGCAATTTTTGCGAGGATCCAGATTTCCTTGCAGAGGTCTGCACCACTCTCATCGGCTTACCTTTCGGTTTCCGATCGCTTTGACCGCTCCTTTAGAAGCGATCAACGCTGCCTCATGTCACTTCCGTGACAACATATCTACTATCAACTATGCCATATATAATTATGTTGATGAAATCATCATAAATAATGTCCCAATCAAAATAAATTTATTGAGGTTTTTTAGGATTTTTATCAAAAATCTTTGAATATCGCAGTAATAATTCAAAATATTGGCATATGCGGTGTAAAAATGTTGTTTTTTGAATGAAGCCGTCAAATCATCACAAGATCTTAACGATGGAAATGATGATAGTTTCAATATAATGATATCTCTGATATTTCTCTATAATATTATATTGAATGTATCAACATAATTTGGGCAGTCGTTGTGAGATCTGCAGTGAAAAAGAATGAGTTGGGTCGGGTGCGGGACCTCTCCCGCACCCTTCTCATGAGTTTAAGGTTTCACAAGTTTGCTGTTGAAGAAGGCATAGACCGCCTTGTACAGCATGTATGTGTCTGCTTTCGCGGTGACCTCGAAAGGCGAGTGCATCGAGAGCAACGGGACACCCATATCGACGGTATCGATGTTGTGTATCGATATCTCCGAAGCGATGGTTCCTCCTCCGCCCGCATCGATCTTTCCGAGTTCTCCTACCTGCCATGGGACCTTTGCTTCCTCAAGGATCCTCCTGAGGTAGCCCATGGTCTCTGCGGAAGCATCATTGGTGCTGTATTTTCCGCCGGAACCGGTGTATTTGGAAATGACCGGCCCGTAGTTGAGGAACGAGCAGTTCTTCTTCTCGAAGACCTCTGGCCAGTTGGGATCCACCGCAGCGTTGACATCGCACGAGAGGCACATGGACCTCCTTAGGACGTGACGCACTTCCGCTCCGTATGCGGAGACGAAATCCTCGATGAAGTCCTTGAACATGAAGGACCTCATGCCGGTGACACCGTCGGAACCGGTCTCCTCTTTGTCGATGAAGACGGTCACGGTCGTGTATTCAGGCTTCTTTGTTTTGAGTTCGGCCATGAATTCCGCGTATGCGCAGACGCTGTCGTCCTGTCCGTATCCGCCGACCATGGATCTGTCGAGGCCCATGTCGGTAGGTTTGAATGCAGGTACGGCGCAGAGTTCTGCAGAAAGGAAATCCTTCTCGGTGATACTGTATTTCTCGGCAAGGAGGTTCATGATGTTGAGCTTGACCTTGCTGGAAACCTTTTCATCCTTGTAAGGCCAGCATCCGATGAGAACGTTGAGCTGTTCTCCTTCCACGATCTTGGGTGCAGGTTTCTGCATCTGGTCCCTTGCCAGATGGGGCAGGAGATCCGTGATGCAGAGAACGGGATCTTCGGGATCCTCTCCGATCCTGACCTTGACGGAGGTTCCGTCGGCCAATGATACGACACCGTGCAGGGACAGCGGGATCGTTGTCCACTGATATTTCTTGATGCCGCCGTAGTAATGGGTCTTGAAATAGGCGAGTTCGGTGTCTTCGTACATCGGACTGGGCTTGAAATCGAGTCTGGGGCTGTCGATATGGGCTACAGCGATCCTCAGGCCTTCTGCGGGACTCTTTTTTCCTACGGTCACCATTATAAGGTTCTTTCCGCGGTTGTTGAGATAGACCTTCTCTCCCGGGGCATATTTTTTGCCCAATTCATACTCTTTGTAGCCATTTTTCTGCAAAATGGGCAGAGCATAGTCGACAACTTCGCGCTCCGTCTTGTTTCCGAGGAACTCTTTGTATCCTTCGCAGAATTTCTGAGCCTCTTTCAACATGGAGCCGTCGATCTCGCCGAGATTCTTCGGTTTGACCATGAGTTTTTCTTCGAGCTTTTGGCCCGCAGTCTTGTCTTTCTCCATAGACATGAGATACGATTCGGTGTACTTTACGTTTATCGAGGGACTCAATATTCTTCACTCTCTAATATATTTACAAAATCAATATAAATTATGATGATTATGTCAATATTAACTCTAAAAAAATGAGATGTTTTGTGATTTGCGTAATATAACTTACTGTTTTGGGAAACATCGAAAAAGAAATCTTTAAATACATCTTTTGGTGAAAAACGTTGTCGGTTTAGATTTGTGTACATTTATATATAAACTTATCTACAAAAATTGAGTTATTTTTATATATGTGACAGTACAATTCATTATACAGAGGTTGGACGAAGGTATATTCGTGCAGCTTGCTAGAGGAAGAGAATATGGCAAACGAAAATGAAATCAAAGCATTGCACGACGCAATGGTCGCATACAAAGTTCCCGGAATCGAGGCAGCAGTAAACGCAGCCAGAGAAGCGGGAATGCCTGCAAACGACATCATCAACGCTATGGGTGACGGAATGACCGAGGTCGGTGTGCTTTTCGAGAGGGGAAAGCTGTTCCTGCCCCACGTCCTGAGTGCCGCAGCCGGTATGAAGAAGGCAATGGAGATCCTCGAACCCGAGATGAAGGCTTCCGGAACATCCACACAGGCAAAGGCCTCTGTTGTAATGGGAACCGTCGAGGGAGATGTCCACGACATCGGAAAATCGATCTGTTCGACCATGCTTCAGTGCGCCGGATTCGACGTTCACGATCTTGGACGTGACGTCCCCACACCTCAGTTTATCAACGAGATCAAAGGCGGATGCACATTCTGCGGAATGTCCGCCCTTATGACAACGACAATGACCGTCCAGAAGACCGTCATCGACATTCTGAAGTCCGAAGGTATCCGCGACAAGGTCACTATTATGATCGGCGGTGCACCTGTAACACAGGCATACGCTGACAAGATCGGAGCAGACATCTACGGAGAGTCCGCATCCGAGACCACACAGAAAGCAAAAACACTCATCTCCGACGCATAAACGAGGTAATTAAAATGGCAGACATATACACAAGGATGGGTGACGGAAAGAGAGTCACCATGACCAAACAGCAGATACTTGACGATATGCAGGCCGGTACGGCAGACGCAGCAGATATGGCAGGCGTACCCATACTGGATGCCAACGAACTCGACAAGCTCCTCGATATCATCGCTGACAAGAACAGGATCGTCGGAGTCGAACCCGGAAACGAGGTCGTCCTCACATACGATATCGGTCAGCTTGATTTCACCGGTGACAACGGAAACAGCGGAAACGGAGTCGACATGGGAAGGCTCGAGGCTGCACTTCTCCACGAGAGGGCACTCGGAGCAGACACATTCGAACTCGCACACGCAGATTACAGTATCAAACCCGTGAAGCCCGTCATCTCCAACGAGATGCAGACCATGGAAGAGATCCAGAACGAGATCGTTATTCCGTACTTCTACGGAGCAATGCCTAACATGGGTCTCTACTACGCACCTGACGGACCTTACAGCAACCCTGCAGACCTCATGAGGGAGTTCAAGATCGAGGAATCGATGGCAGCTTCCGAGGCAGCGGCAGAGCACCTTGCAAGGGATATCGAGTTCGTAGGAACCAAGATCATCGCGGCAGGAGCCGACGGATTCAACTTCGACACAACTGCATCCGCAGGAGACGCAGACTGTGTAGGTACTTTCAAAGGAGTCGAGGCACTCAGAAAAGCATGCCCCGACGCATACATCAACGTGGGAATGGCAGGAGAGTCTGTCATGGGTATCCACGGAATGATAGAGTACGACGGACAGGTCGTCGCAGGACTCTACCCCCACCAGCAGTGCAAACTCGCTGAGAAGGCCGGAGCCAATGTGTTCGGAGCCGTCGTCAACACCAACACGAGCAGGAGCCTCGCATGGAACCTTGCCCGTTCGGTGACATTCGTAAAGGAATGTGTAAAAGAGTCCAACATACCCGTCCATGTCAACATGGGAATGGGAGTCGGAGGAATTCCGATGTGTGAGACAGCACCCAATGACGCAGTCACAAGGTGCAACAAGGCAATGGTAGAGATCGCAAAAGTCGATGGTGTTTAGGTTGGTGTGGGTGACACCGCCGGTATGGCAGTCCCCCACTTTATGGCATCCGGAATGGGAGGTATCAGATCTGCTGGTGACCTCGTTGCAAGGATGGAATACAGCAAGAACATGAAGGTCGGCAAGGCGAAGGATTATGTTGCCAAGAAGCTCGGCATCTCAACTCTGGACATCGCTGACGAATACATCATGAGGGAACTCAGAGAGGAACTCAAGATCGGAACTGTCACCGGACTGCCCGGAGCACCCAGAGGAATCGCAGCCAAGATGAACATCGAGAAGCTTCTCGATATCAAGATCAACAGCTGTGAGAAATTCAGGGGAATGCTGAGGTAAACAAAAAGGGGAAAAAAGGAGGAAGAAAAATGAAAACAATACAGTATCCTGGTAAAGGAGCAGTAAATGGTCTTAAACTCGAGCTCTTCTCTCAAGATGAGATCGAAGCAATCGACCGTGCAACAAGAGATGTCCTGACATACTACGGTGTCCAGGTTTCCGACGAAGAGGGTCTTAAACTCTTCGAAGAGGCTGGATGTGAGGTCAACTTCGAGACCAAAATGGTCAAGATCCCTGACTTCGTCATGAACAAGGCACTCGCTTCTGCACCCAAGACATTCTACCTTTACGGAAGGGATGACGAGCACACTATCGAGCAGTCATGGAAAGGCCGTGTCCACTACACCTGTTTCGGAACCGGTATCCAGGTATGTACATACCTCGGAGACGGAAAATACGAGACGCGTGACTCCAATGACAACGACCTTGCACAGATCGCAAAACTCTGTGACTGGGCAGACGGAATCAGCTACTTCTCACTCGCAGTATCCGCAAGGGACTGGGCAGGAAAAGGAGCAGAGGATGTCCACGAGATGTACACCTCCATTGTCAACAGTTCGAAGCACTTCCACCACATCGACCCTGTCGGTGACCATGTGAAGTACTACTGGGAGATGTGTAAGGCCTTCTACGGCGGCGACGAGAAACTCGCACGCGAGAGACCCATCATGTCCATGCTCGTATGTCCTACAAGCCCTCTTGAGCTGAGTCACAACGCAGCCCAGGTTATCATTCAGGGAGCCAGGTACGGAATCCCGGTCAACGTCCTTTCGATGGCAATGGCCGGCGGATCCTCATCTGTCCACCTTGCGGGAACACTCGTTACACACAACGCAGAGATTCTTTCGGGAATCATACTTGCACAGCTCGCAAAGCCCGGAGCACCCGTATTCTACGGATCCTCCACAACAATCTTCGACCTCAAACACGGAACAGCCCCTGTCGGTGCACCCGAACTCGGACTGATCAGTGCATCGGTCGCAAAACTCGGACAGTACTACGGACTGCCTGTGTTCGTTGCCGGTATGTAGACTGACGCCAAGGTTCCTGATTCCCAGGCCGCACACGAGAAGACGATCACATCGTTCCTCCCCGCAATGGCCGGTGCAAACAGCATCTATGGATCCGGAATGTTGGAGCTCGGACAGACGTTCTCAATGGAACAGCTGGTAATTGACAACGATATCATCGCCATGGAGAGAAAGGCCATGGAAGGTGTGGTCGTTAACGACGAAACACTCGCAGTAGAGGTCACAAAGGAGATTGGAGTCGGAAAGGACTTCATCGGTCACCCCACAACAATGGCAAACATCGATCTCGCATCCGACCCCACTGTCTTCAACAGAGACATGATTGGAGACTGGAGAGCAGCAGGCAGCAAGTCTTGCGTAGATGTTGCACACGAGATCGTCGTAGACGTCCTGAAGAACCACAAGGTATTGCCTATACCCGAAGACAAGCTTGCAAAGATCAAGGCGATCGTAGAGCAGGCAGACAAGGACTTCGTCGCGAACCAGTAAACTCACATCTTAACCCAAGAGGTATGTAAATGTCAAAAGAATCATTAACACAGGAAGCAAAAGCAGCTGTTATGTCTTACAACAACAAAGCAGCAGTAGAAGTAGCAAACAAAGCAATCGCAGAAGGTGTCGACATCGTCGATGTTATCCAGGATGGTTTCACCAAGGGAATGACCGAGGTCGGAACACTCTTTGAGCAGAAGAAAGTCTATCTGCCCCACGTCATGGCAGCAGCAGCAGCCATGAACGCCGCAATGGACGTACTCAACCCCGAGCTCGAGAAATTGGGCAGCGCGGTCGAGTCTGCACTCGGAACAGTCGTCATATGCACCATCGAGGGAGATATCCACTCCATCGGAAAGGACATTGTCGCCATCATGCTGAAAGTCACCGGATTCGATGTTAAGAACATCGGAAGGGATGTACCTCTCGACCAGATCGTCGAGGCATGCGAGAAATACAAGCCCGTTGCAGTCGGAACATCCGCACTGATGACATCCACAATGGTCCACCAGAAGACCCTTGAGGAGAAACTCAAAGCAGCAGGCGTCAGGGACAAACTGCTCACCAACGTCGGTGGAGCACCTGTTACCCAGATGTGGGCTGACGAGATCGGAGCAGATCTCTACACAGAGAATGCATCCGATGCTACTGCAAAATTCGCAGCTGCATTTGAGAAGAAGTAAACATATTTTCAAGGGAGTGCCTTCGGGCACTCCCCACTGTTATTCTTTACAGAATATATGGGGGAATTAATTTGAATGTTGAGGAAATGAAGAAACAGAACACCAAAGAGAGGGTGAAGCTTGGTTACATTATGGCCATTCTCTGTTCAGTGTTCTGGGGTGCCTGGTATATCCCCGGGAACCTTTCTTTCAGTCTTACTCCGTTCACGACCATGGGAGAAAATCTCGTGGCCCAGTACGGATATGAGGTTGGAAACTTACTGTTATGTGTTTTGATCACAGGACTTAATGCACTGTTCGTCGTATTGGTGCTGATGTTCTGGTGTGCGGGTCTCGGAAAGCTCAAAGAGATGAAGAGATCGGTCTGCGAACTCAGGTGTTGTACGAAGTACTACTTCCTTGGAGCTATATGCGGCGGTCCTATGGCCATCATGGGTAGCTACATGGCGTCGTACTTCATCGGTGCCGGATTCTCGGCTGTTTCCGCATTGTGTTACCCTGTCATCGGAATGATACTGTCCATCGTCTGGCTCAAGCAGAGGATCTCTACTAGGGCAAAGATCGGACTGTTGGTCATCCTTGCAGGAGGTATCACCATCTATTCACTGGACCTTATGGAGAATCTGTCTGCCGGCGGAAGTATCCTCGGATACGTCGGAGGACTTATGGCCATATTGGGATGGGGAATCGAGGGAGCAGTTGCAGGAAAGGGACTTGACGTCTCCGAACCCGATGTTGCTCTCACACTCAGATTCATCATGGAATGCGTCATCTGGTGGGTGATCACAATACCCATACTCCTGATCGCAGGTGTGCCGCTCTTGGACGGTATCATGGGCATATTCGAGCCTACCACACTCCTCGTGCTCCTCATGATGGGACTCACGTTCGGTCTGTGTTACGTCACATGGTACAAGGCGTTCCCGCTCATAGGGGTCGGAAGGGGACAGGCTGTCGGATCGCTTTACGGTCTGATGGCAGTGGTCTTCATTCTGATCTTCTGCGGAACGTTCTCCTGGATCTACATCGTAGGAGCGATCATCTGTATCATAGGTACGTTCCTGCTGTTCACTGAGAAGACGGATGACATGGAATCCCTGAGAGGAGGTGCCAGCGATGAGTGATATCATGAAGGGCCGTCCTATGAAGTTCCGCATACTGGAGATCCTGTATGACGGAGATGAGATCTGGAATTACGATCTCGTGAAGCAGCTCATGGATGAGTATGGAATGAAGGGAGATTTCCACAGAGACTCCGTCAATTTCGATCTCATCGAAACGGTAGCATCCGGATTCATCGAGTCTGTTGAGTCGGAGATCGATACGACCGGAAAGTTCAGAGAGGGATCACTCCTGTACAAGTACAGGTTCACATCGATCGGAAAGGCTCAGTATGAGGAGCTTGCATCTAAGGTACACAAGAAGAAGGAGGCTTGAAAATGTCGGAGAATTGGGCAGCACTGCTCGATTATTTCTCCGGGGGTATTCCGGCTTCGGAGTATCTTTGGATGATAGTGATCGTTGCAGTCAGCATATTCGGATTCGTCGTCGCAAGAAAGATGGTCTCGAAGATCTGATGAAACAATAAACGGGGCTCATGCCCCTTACATTTTTTATTTTTTTCACAGCCGATCCGTGAGGGCAGATACCCTGCAGTCCGGGTATGGTTCTAGACGATTTCGCATTTTTCCGATATTTAAAGATAATTGAACAACCGTTTTTAAGTTTGAATTAGACATTTATCTAATGAAAAACTAATTAGAATTACATTTGTTCATGTATTTTAGATAGATATAAATTATACATGTATAATCCCCCGATTGTAGGAAACAGCAGCACTAGTTCGGAGCTCGGTTTTCCGGGGTCCGATCTCCGTTGCAGATTGCAAAATATGCGGTTTGAAGAAACCAATATATAAATATATCAGTAGACCAAATACAAAGACTTAAATACAAAGTTTAAACAGTGGAATAATGATATGAAAAACTATATATATTGAGATGAAGATATTTTCTACAGCGCTTTGAGAAGAGCAGATACGTTCTTCAAAAAGCGAAAGATTGGAGTGATCCTGTCTAAAAAGGAGAGGAAGAAATGGCTAAAGAACAGATTCTGGCGGACCTTAAGACCGCTATCGAGACCTGGAACATCAAACTTGTCCAGGACGCAACAAAGCAGGCTATCGATGAGAAGATCCCTGTAAAGGACATCGTCGAGTACGGCCTCGGAAAGGGAATGGAAGATATCGGAGTCAGATTCGATAAGGCAGAGATCTTCCTACCTCAGGTAGTTGCAGCTTCAAAGACAATGGAAGTCGCACTCAAAATGCTCGAGCCCATTATGAAAGCAGGCGACGGCGAACTCCGTGGTACTGTAGTAATGGGAACAGTCGAAGGAGACATCCACGAGATCGGAAAGAATGTCTGCTGCGCGATGCTTCGCGGTGCAGGATTCAACGTCATCGATCTCGGACCCGATGTGTCCGCACAGGATTTCCTTGACGGAGCAGAGGACAACGATGCAAAGGTCATCGGAGGATCCGCACTCATGACAACAACACTCGAGGGTCAGAGAGAACTCGTTGAAGCTATCAAAGAGATCGACGCACCCTACAAAGCCATCTTCGGCGGAGCACCCTGCAGCAAAGAGTGGTGCGACCAGATCGGAGCTGACGGATATTCGAAGACCGCAGGTGAGATCGTAGATCTCGTCAAGTCCCTGATGTGAGGTGCTGGGAATGGTATCTACCAGAGCACTTACTGTATGCGACGTCTATGACAGATTCGTAAGGGGAAAGAGGGTCCCGGAAAGCGATTGGGACTACACCATCATTCCTCAGAACGCAACTGCGCTCAAAGAGAAATACAAACTCGATTTCAGCAACGACGGAACCATCCCCGAGGACAACAAGACAAAGAACGACCTGTTCCAGGCCGGTCTCGAGATGCTTGTCAGCACGGGATACTACTGCCAGGACCTCGGACGTGTAATGAAGGTCACAGAGGAAGAAGTATGGGAAGGGATCAAGAAGACCCCCACAAAGCTCATACTCGGAGAGGGAAAGGATATTGCCCGTTTCTATCCCAGACACGGAAACAGCCCCGTAAAGCCCATCATCCAGGGAGGACCTACCGGTTCGCCTATCTCTGAGGATATCTTCGTACAGGTCATGCAGTCCTACGCTCAGGAAGCAGTCGTCGATACACTCGTCGACGGTGTCATGACAACGATCGAGGGACACCCCGCAAAATCCGGAACACCTTACGAGATCCGTGCGACCATGGCCGAACTCCGTGCGACCAAAGAAGCCCGTGTCAGAGCAGGCCGCCCCGGACTAGGTGTTTAGGGACCTGAGACACCGCTGACAACCGGCGGACGTCTCGTTGCAGATGCAGTAAATGCAGGACACAGGATCACAGATCCCCACGAGTGTTCACAGCTCAATGAGCTCAAGATGGACATGACCGGACTCAACATGCTCGCAGGCTGGACAACCTCCGGCGATACGATCATGGTCGAGCAGATGCCTATCTTCGGCGGATACACCGGCGGATTGGAAGAGACCGCTATCTGCGATGTTGCAACAACACTTGCTTCGTTCGCACTCTTCAGCGGAAACTTCCACCTTGACGGACCTATCCACATCAGGTGGGGAATAACCACCTCGAGAGAGACACTCAAGATCGCGGCACACGCAGCAGCAGCCATCGATGCAAACACCGACCTCCTGCTCGCCAACCAGTACTACCCCATGGCAGGACCTTGCACAGAGATGTGTCTCATCGAGACCGCATGTCAGGCCATCAGCGACACCGGTTCCGGAAGAGAACTTCTCTCCGGATCTGCAGCCGCAAAGGGAGTCGTACAGGACAAGACGACCGGAATGGAAGCCAGGGTCATGGGAGAGGCTGCAAGGACCGCAGCCGGAATGAAGGTATCCGATCTCAATGAGATCATCGAGACCCTCGTATCCGGATACGAGCAGCACTACAACGATGCTCCCGAAGGCAAATCCTTCCGCGAGTGTTACGATGTTAAGACCGTGAAGCCCACCGCAGAGTACCTCGAAGTATACGAGAAGGCTCTTGCTTCACTCCGCGACGCCGGTCTGGACATCAAGCACTAAACTCTTTAACTGACAGTCCACCCCGGGAGGACAACAGGGGGGCTTCGGCCCCCCGAACCTGCTCCAGCATGTGATTTTCTCCAATAAACCACAATATAATTGCGGGTATCCCGGGATCATTTTTACTTTGTTCGTTTATATTTGCCGTTGATGATTTTTAGTTTCGTCTAAAAAATAGATATTTAAATGTTTGTTTTTTATATGGTAAAAATTTATATACTGTTATCAACGTTATTATATGCATGACCATAGCCAGACCCATTGATGTGTTCGAAGCATTCAATAGATTCAACGCTGGCAAGAAGGTCCGCGAGGACACTTGGGATTATGTTACTGTTCCTACCAATGCTATGATCATGAAGGAAAAGTACAATATCAAATTCGGCAGCGGGATAATACCCGATGACGAGGGCATGATCGACAGGCTGTTCATGGCCGGCGTCGACATGCTGGTGACCTCCGGTTATTATAACACTAATTTGGGAAAGGTCCTCAATGTTACCGAGGACGAGGTATTCGACGGTCTGAAGACCGCGCCTACCAAACTGAAACTCGGTAAGGGGAAGGACAAGGTCTCATGCAAATCGAGACACAGAGACTCTAAGAAGAGGCCGATCGTTCAGGGAGGCCCTACAGGAGCTCCGGTGTCTGAAGAGATATTCCCTTACATGATGCAGAGCTATGCCCAGGAGAGAGGTGTCGATACCCTTGTAAGCGGTGTCCTCAACACTGTCAACGGCAATCCCGCCACGACGAACACTCCCTGGGAGATAAGGGCCACATTGGCCGAGATCAGACATGTCAGGGAGGCATGCTCCATAGTCGGCAGGCCCGGAATGTGCATATAGGGGCCCGAGACCCCGCTGTCTGCAGCGGGACGTCTCTCTTCGAGTCTTACCGATTACGGCCTCAAATATTACGATCTGCACGAGGCATCGCAGCTCAACGAGATGAAGATGGATATGGGCGCTCTCAATATGATCGCCGGCTGGGTCTCCAACGGGGACACCATCATGATAGAGCAGATGCCGATCTACGGAGGATACTGCGGAGGTGTCGAGGAGACGGCCATATGTGATGTGGCCGCGACCATAGCATCGTTCGTGCTCTTCAACTGCGATCTCCACCTCGACGGTCCGATCCATATCAGATGGGGAAGCACCACGACAAGGGAGACGCTTCAGATCGCAGCCCACGCCGCATGCGCAGTGGATGCGAACACCAACCTTCTGTTGGGAAATCAATATTACACTCTCGCAGGACCGTGCACAGAGATGTGCCTCCTGGAGACAGCCGCCCAGGCAGTTACGGACACAGTTTCCGGAAGGGAACTGGTATCAGGTTCCGCTGCATGCAAGGGTGTTGTCAAGGACAAGACGACAGGAATGGAGGCCAGGATGCTCAGCGAAGCAGCCACGGCCGCTGTCGGAATGGAGGTCGGCGAGACCAACAAGATGCTGAACAATGTGATCAGCATCTATGAGAAGGAATTCCCCCACCCGCCAACGGGTAAGAGATTCCAGGATTGCTATGATATGAAAGAGGTCGTGCCTTCGAACGAGTACCTGAAGGTATACGACAGAGCGCTTGCGACGCTTAGGAAATGCGGTCTCGACCTGTGAGGGGATGATATGACCGCGTAGTACTATCCTGCCTGAGCCGCCCCTTGAACCGATGGGGCAGCCTAGCCCGATCGCAGAAGAACAAATGGGGGACGCTCCGGCGAGCAGCGGGTCTCTAAAACCTAGCCAGCGGGGATCGACACCCCGGTCTCTCGCCATTTGTGTTATTAAGTTCAAAATGGTGACTTGAAATGGAGTACAGATTTACAGACCCGCAGATACAGCGTTTGAGAGAGTACGGAGACGATCCTCGCGACAATTCAGTTTTCGAGAGCGAGGAAGAGAGGGACAAGGCATTTACCAAACTGATGTCCCAGCTCAGTTCAAAGAACGAGAAGGGAATAAAGGATCTCATTGCAGAACCCCGCAAGCACAGGCTTGTGAAATTGGAACAGGACCTTGCGGCAGCGCTCATTGCCGATGGTTTCATCGAGGTCCGTACACCCACCATCGTATCCAAGGCCGCTTTGGCCAAAATGACGATCACGGAGGACCACCCTCTGTACAAACAGATGTTCTTCATCGACAGTAAGAGATGCCTCAGGCCTATGCTGGCACCTAACCTGTACTATGTGATGAGGAAATTAAGGGACCATACCGACGGGCCGGTCAAGATCTTCGAGATCGGATCTTGCTTCAGGGCGGAGTCCCACAGTAACGACCATCTCGAGGAGTTCACAATGCTGAACCTGGTGGACATGGGTCCTCAGGGAGATACCGTCGAGAAACTGAAGAAGTACATCGACATCGTAATGGGTGTGGTCGGATTGGATTACGAATTATCCAGAGAAGAATCCGATGTGTACAAGGAGACCATAGATGTCCTCGTTGACGGAGAGGAAGTATCGTCCGGGGCCGTAGGTCCCCACGTCCTCGATCCGGCGTTCGATGTACATGAGCCGTGGTGCGGTGCGGGATTCGGTCTGGAACGTCTTATCATGATGAGGGACGGCGACGGAAGCGTGAAGAAGACCGGCAGGAGTCTGAACTACCTGAACGGGTACAAGATCAATTGAGGCAGTGATATGGAAATAACGGAGATAATAAGCAAGACTGAGAAGGGCGTCAGACCCAATATAGACGAAGTAACCGAACTGATGGCCATAACGGACAGGTCTGAATTGGACGACCTCTACGCGGCCGCAAGGAGAGTAAGGGACAAGGAGTTCGGGAACAGGGTCTTCATCTACGGTTTTGTGTATTTCTCGACCTACTGCAAGAACAATTGCGCATTCTGCTATTACAGAAGGACCAACGAACTTCCCAGATACAGGAAGACAAAAGAAGAGGTCCTGGCACTTTCCGGAAGTCTGGAAGATGCGGGTGTGAATCTGGTAGACCTCACCATGGGCGAGGATCCCAAGATGTATGCAGACGGGAACAGGGAACTGATCGATCTCGTGAAGAGTGTCAGGGACACCGTCGATATAGGTATCATGCTCTCTCCCGGGGCGCTTCCCAGAGAGACCTTCGCCAAGGTCAAGGAGGCCGGAGCTGATTGGTTCGCCTGTTATCAGGAGACTTACAACAAGGAGCTCTTTTGCAAACTCAGGCTTGAACAGGATTATCAGAACAGGATCGACCAGAGGGTCTGGGCAAGGGAGGCCGGACTTCTGACCGAGGACGGTATGCTTGTCGGAATGGGCGAAAGTCCCCGCGATAGGGCAGATGCCGCTCTGAGAATGGGATCTCTGGGCTGTCAGCAGATCAGGGCCATGACATTCGTCCCCCAGGCCGGAACGCCTATGGAGCACATTGTCCCCCATGATTCGACCGAGGAGCTCAAAGCCATCGCGGTAATGAGACTTCTGTTCCCGGACAGGCTGATCCCCGCCACATTGGATGTCGAGGGAATTGCCGGTATGAGAACAAGGATAGATGCAGGTGCCAATGTGGTGACCTCCATTATTCCTCCCTATCAGGAGCTTGCCGGCGTGGCACAGCCCGAACTTAATATCAATGACGGGCACCGTTCCGTAGATTACGTGATAGAGATGCTCGAGAACATGGGCAGGCGTGTCGCTTCCCAGTCGGAGTACAGGACATTCCTGACCGAACGCGAAGCAGAGATCAAGAAGGTATGAAGATGAAGATAGGTATCGTGGGCGGCGCATTGCAGGGAATGGAGGCAGTATTGCTTGCCAAGAAGGCAGGATACGAGTCTCTGGTCATCGACAGGAAGAGCACCGCTCCCGCAGCCTCCCTGGCCGATCATTTCGTATTATGCGATGTCGTCAACGATACCGAGACGGCCAAGAGGATATTCTCCGATTGCGATGCGGTCATACCCGCATGCGAGGAACTGGATGCTCTGCACATCTTGTGCAAAGAGGTCCCGGCCGTCGATAAGCCGCTCCTGTTCGATATGCATGCATACGAGATATCATGCTCGAAGGAGAGGTCCAACAGGACCATGGCGGAGGCAGGCGTGCCTTTGCCGAAACCATGGCCGGAATGCGGATTCCCGATCATTGTCAAGCCGTCATGCCAGAGCGGTAGTATCGGCGTGAGCGAGGTCAACAACGAGGAGGAGAGGCAGAAGGCTCTGGAGGTCGTCAAGGAACTCGGAGACGAGCCCATCCAGCAGGAATTCGTCTCGGGAAAGAGTGTTTCGATCGAGGTCATCGGCAACGGAACATCCGCCAGGTCCTATGTGACGACGGAGATCGTCCTCGATCACAATTACGATTGCAAAAGGGTCGTATGCGAACCGAACATCCTGAAGGAAGAGGACGACGAACTGTTCGGAAAGATCGGTGTGGACATCGCGAACGGAATCGGCCTGAAGGCCCTCATGGACGTGGAGGCGATATACACCAAGAAAGGACTCCGTGTCCTCGAGATAGATTCCAGGATACCCAGTCAGACCCCGATGGCCATACAGGCCGGTACGGGGATCAATCTCCTGGAGGAACTGGTGAATTCCGCGCTCGGAAAAGGGGTCGAAAGGCCCAATTCCGGAAACTGCTCCGTATACGAACATTATCTGGTGCGTGACGGGAACCTGATCACCTGCGGCGAGAAGGAATTCGGTCATGTGGAGAAGCCGTATATCGCAGAGAGGCTGTTCGGTGCGGACGAGGTCATCACGGACTACATGCCGGGCAAGAGCGTCTGGAGAGCCACCGTGATAAACAGCGGAAAGACCCCGGCGGAGGTCCTCGAGAAGAGGAAGAGATTCATTTCCAATGCCATGAACGAATGCGATCTTGAAGAGTATATCGACAGGTCGCCGGAGGTGGTCTGATGACAAGACTTACAGATGATGATGTCAAGAACATATCCAACACGCTGGAAGATGTTAACCAGATGCTTGTCCGCACTGCGGGCATGACCACCAAACAGATGGCATGCGATGCCGTTTCCATAGTGCCTGAGTCCATCGATCTCGATGATTACTATGTGGGTGTCGTTCCGATCACATCTGGAATGGGTGTGATCACAAGGTTCTCGGAGTCCGTAGCGGATATCTGCCGCGCATTGGACATGGATGCCTTCGTAACATCCACTTACGATGTGACCGGACTTGCGGAGGCATTGTCCAAGGATCCCGACATCGTCTTCCTGGCAGACGATTACGAGTTCATAGCGTACAACACGCGTGCCAGAAAATATTCCAACAATTCATTCTGTACCGCTTCCGGTTATGTCGCCGTCCTCAACGGGGCCGCCAAGGGACTGATCGGAAAGACCGTCCTGGTGGTCGGAGCGGGAAGGGTAGGCAGCAGGGCTGCCGGATTACTGTTAGCAAGGGGGGCCAAGGTCGGCATCACGGAC
>Ga0172378_10001819_pt1 | contig 19783 bp, 9 predicted proteins | sample GrowelOW332metaG_FD_119755 | JGI IMG/M metagenome (GOLD analysis project Ga0172378, IMG submission 119755) | Groundwater microbial communities from an aquifer near a municipal landfill in Southern Ontario, Canada - Pumphouse #3_1 metaG | ecosystem: Environmental > Aquatic > Deep subsurface >... | reverse complement strand
GGATCAGCTTCATGTGCAAACTGAAAAGCAAGAGGAATATAATCTTCTCCCAATATCTCATAAAATTTGCTTTTACGATAAGAGCCATCATCTTCAATTGCCTCATTAACTACATCCCAGCCAAGAATACGCCCTTTATAACGTCCTACGATAGTAAATATATGATTTTTAATCCGTTCTATCAAAACCTCACGTGACACGTTTTTTCCATCTTTATCCACACAAAACCAAGGTGACAATTGTGAATGCCAAATTAAGTTGTGACCAGTAACCACCATTTTATTTTTCTCTCCAAACTCTACCAGACGATCAGATTGAGTAAAGTCATATCTATTTTCTTCAGGATGAATCACTTCGCTTTTCATGCAATTTTCGGCAACCACGGCATTGAAATGCTGCTTTATTATACGAATACCTGCCGTGTCCTTTCCTGATGCTTGTGCATCATTTACAGCAACACCAATCAGAAACTTACCTTTTAGTGATTTTTTTAATGATGTCTCACTACTCTTTTTTTCTAGCGTTTTACAACCTGACATCATTGTAATCAAAATAAGTCCTACAGCAATTGTCAACTGATATATTTTCATAATCTATAATAACGTAAATAATTAATTGTTCTTTCTTCTCTCTGATAATTCAAACTGAATCTTTTCATTTAGTTTTTTAGAAATGGGATAGAAAAAAAGCGTAATCACACCTACGAAGAAAGTTATCGCAGGAATAATACTGGAAGTTATTTTTATACCAACAATGGCTGAATCTGTCTGCACCACATTCGGTATAAAACCAAATGAATCTACTATTCCTCCACAGATGGCACCGCCTATACCCAAACCTGCTTTCAGTGCAAAAACAATTCCAGCAAAAACGAAACCTGTGGCACGCCTGCTATTCATCCACTCAGAATGATCAGCCACATCTCCCATCATGGCCCAAAGTAATGGAATAGTCGGAGCATAAGCTATACTTTTCAGTAAATTGATTATAAATATAAGTTCAATACTGGTTGGAGCAACAAAGAAAAATAGACTTGTAAAAAAACCAGTAAGTGCCAAACAAATGATAAAAACATTGCGTTTACCAAAAATATTAGAAAGATAGCCCGACAAAAAAATAACTCCCGCTAATGTAACAAGCTGCCCAATCATATTAAACAGGCTGAAGCCCACAGCAAAAACGTTACTATGATCTTGCAAAGCTATTAATCCAAAGGCATTTAAAAAATTATGCAATAAGCCATAACTTTCTCCATCAACAGTCACTAAACCAAAATTCTGAAGAAAATCAAATAAAGCTGTTTTATCGACAAAATAGTTAAAATAGTAAGACATGCTACTACCCCACATAGCCAATGTAATAAATAAAAACAGAGTTAGCACAAACATAGCCTTCCAAGGACGATTACCAATAATATCTTTGAAATCTTGTTTAATAGAAGTTTTCTGATTAGGTGGAGGAATTATTCGTTCCTTGGTAGAAAAGAAAGTGATAACTAATAATACAATAGCAATGATGGAAAATAAGATTATTGTAGAAGACCAACCTTTTTGAACATTGCCATGTCCAAACTTAGAAACCAAAGGAAGTGTAAGTCCTTGCACAACAAAAGTGGCAATAGTAGCTGTAACAAAGCGCACGGAGGAAATACTGGTACGTTCTTTTATGTTGCTCGTCATTACTCCTCCTAGAGACGAATAAGGAGTATTATTAAACGAATAGATAGACATTAACAAAGTATAAGTAATTCCTGCATAAATAATTTTTCCTCTCTCACTAAAATCAGGCGTAGTAAAAGCCAAAACAAAGAAAAGTGCAAATGGAATAGCAGTCCACAAAAGCCATGGACGATACTTTCCCCAACGAGTATGGGTTCTATCCGACAAGATGCCAACCAAAGGATCTACAAAGGCATCAAAAACACGAGCAACCAGTAATATCATTCCGGCAGCAGTAGCCTTAATACCAAAGACATCCGTGTAGAAAAAAAGTTGAAACATCATCATCATCTGGAAAATCAGGTTCGCCGACCCATCTCCCATACTATAACCGATTTTCTCGGCCATCGACACTTTTTGAGAAGAATTTTTCATCGTTCTTATATTTTAATAAATTAGTATTTAGTCCTAAATGGCGAAGCAGGAAGTTTAGTTTTATTATATAGATTTAAACCGCTTGGATTGTCATCCCATCCATAACGAACCATAACAGGATTTAAAATTTCATCATTCCAGACAACGACCTTATTTCCTTCCACACGCGCTTTAGCCCATTTAAAAACACGGTCTTCTCCAGCTATAGAAAAGCCCTTTAGTTCTTGAACAGGGAGTAAATCATCTGTTCCTTCTTGAAAAGATAAGATCAGTTTCTTTCCTTCTATTATCATAGATTGATAAATAGGACCATCGCATATTATTTTTTTATTCCCATGAACAAGCCGCTGAGCTTGTAATGAAAGACGATTACCTAATTCTTTTTTATTCAACGGATGAATATCATTCCACTCACCTAAATCAATAGCTACTGCTAAACCTGTGTGGTGAACCATACGAGTTATCTTTAATTGTTGATCCCTCAATTGAGCCCAATAACTTTCTACAGGTTCAGAGTGAGATTGCATAAAATTAGCCAACTGCACAATGATAAATGGTAAGTTCGGAGAGTTCCATTTTAATCTCCAGTCATTAATTAATGCAGATAATAAAGAGTCGTACTCATTATATCGTCCGGTATTTGCTTCACCTTGGTACCATAGAGCCCCTGCAACATTATAATTTAATAATGGTGCTATCATAGCATTATATAACCCCACAGGCTTATATTGAAAAAAGGTTTGTCCGGGTAAAGTCGGCATTTCAACACCTAGTTTATATTTCCATTCCCCTTCAAGACTAATTTCGTCTCCCTGGCATATTATTTTATAAGGCTTATCTTTCACAAACCCTGGTCGCCCACCATAACTAATCAGACGAACTGTTACTATATTCTTCCCTTTTTTTAGCAGATTTGCAGGGATTTTGTAAATGCGAGGAGGATATTGGTATGATATAGTGCCAACAAAGACCCCATTTACATACACAGAATCAGCATCAACAATACAACCCAAGCGTAGCGTCGCTTCTTTACCCGCTAGATTTTGTGACACATCAAATTCTTTTCGGAACCAATGCGATCCATTTATTGGATTAAGTCCATTTGTAGCCCATTCTGTAGAAAATAAATTAAGTCTGTTCCAAGAAGAATCATTATATGATGATGAGTACCAAAGCTGATTTTCATGTAATCCCAGATCTTTTTTATAGAGCGTTGCATTCCACATATTTTGCCTTGTCCATTCCAACTTCTTTACTCCAGCCACATAATCATCAGATTCATACAAACTCTTATCATTCAAATATTGAGGAAATGGTTTCAACCCCTCTTCACTAATCCATGCCTCAACAGGCGAACCGCCTACGCTGGAATTAATAAGTCCAACAGGAATTTTTGTCTTTGCATACAAATCTTTGGCAAAGAAATAAGCCACAGCTGAAAAAGATAATGCATTTTCAGGAGTTAATGATTTCCACGAACTTGATTTTATGTCAGTTTGCGGGGTATGAAAGTTATAATCCAAAGGAACCTTTATATAACGAATCATGAGATTACTATCCCTCTCAATTTCCGAACAATATTTATCCATAACTCTAGACACGGTAAGTTCCATATTTGATTGGCCTGAACACAACCAAACATCGCCTATTAAAATATCTTTTAGTAGCAAGTCATTTATACTCATCGTATAAGGGCCTCCTGCTTTCATTGGGGACAAAGTCAATTTCCATTCACCCTGTGTATTAGCACGAACCTGATATTTCTTCTTCAGAAAACTAATTATTACCTCTTCATCTGGATCTGCTGTTCCCCAAACGCATAAGTTTTGTTCTCTTTGAAGAACCATTCCATCCGAAATCAAAGTTGGTAATTTCACCTTCGCCTCGCCCTGTTGCGCAAAGCAAAGAATGAATATTGCAATTAAACCAACCTTTAAAAAGAACTTATTAACCATGATTTATCTTATTACATTTATTTTACTTTCTGGGGCTCCTAGCCAAGATGGTTTCAAACCACCCATATCTACTATTATTTTTTGTAACACAATGCCTGGATCTAGAGAACGAAAACGTAATGTATGCTTTCCAAGGCTCATAATGTGGTGTGTAGTAATTGTACGATTAATACTATTAGCCTGCCAATATTCCATCTGTGCCATGTCGTACGTTTGGTTGATATTTACAATTTGCTCTTCACCATCATCAAAAGAAACAGCATAACGCAAACCACTATTTCCATTAAAATTCAGAGTCGGAGAAATCAGTATTTCCAGTTTTACTTCTCCTGTAGAAGACAATTCCATATCATACTCCAGGTGCATTTTTTTATCAGGAAACAAAGTAACAGGTGTGGTTGTTACACCCGAAAGTGTTTTTCCTAAATCGGGAATAGTAATCCAATGAGTGTTTTCTCCATTTACAGCCCGGCTATAGTGTTCGGCCTCCATAGAAACATATCCATCGTTCTCGATAAATAAAGGAGACAAAAGTGTTATATAATTCTGAGATACACGTCTCACAGCTGGCATCATATTATGTTCCGGCTGTTGCCATGAAGTATAACCTATGTGTGTTTGGTCCATCATGTGATTCCATTTCCCTCCGGCAATTTCTTTATTATAATGTATTGCCAATAAAGAATCACGTACAAAACACTCTTCTACTTTATCCGCCCAAACATTTGCTTTTATATCGTTCTTGTCGGCTAAATCACGATTTACAGCAACAGCATAGTACATTTCATATAAATTGGCACATGCATGTATAGGGAATAAGACCAATTGATCATATGCATCCCGATATTCTTCGGGCAACAAATAATTGAGTTTCAGAGCATCTAGTAATAATGTTTCATAATCATCCACTACTGTTTTGAATTCATTATAATGTTGCAGACTATATGTTTTTTCATTCAGTAACTCTGGAGTTATCCGACGATTGTATTTAGTATATAGATTGATGAGACGTGCCGCTTCTTTTGCATACTTCTCGCCAAATTGACGGGTACAAAACTCCTCTGTGTGCTGCAGCAAATTATTTTCATTAAACCGTTCGGGATTCCATGCCATATCCATAAAGAACTGAATAGGGTATTCCATCGGTTTGAGATCACCCACATTGACAATCCATAATTTATTTACTCCATAGCGATATGTAAGGTTCATCTGTTCCCATACACGTTGCACTTGCGAAACGTTGAGCCACTTATAATTACGCGGTCCTCCTACGTAGTCGAAATGATAGTACATACCATAGCCACCTTCACGTTTTTTAGCTGATAAATCTGGTAGTTTACGCACATTACCCCAGTTATCATCACAAAGCAGCAATGTAACATCATCAGGTACACGCATACCTTTATCGTAATAATCCTGAACTTCTTTATAAAGAGCCCACACTTGAGGAGTCTCTGATGCCTTTTTACCTGTAACGTCAGTTATTATCTTACGTTGATCTTTTACTATTTTTTCAAGAAGAGCAATATTAGCATTCTCGCTCATAGGTTCATCACCATCACCGCGCATGCCTATAGTTACTACCGATTCCCAATTTTTTATACGTTCCATGCCTGATTTCCAAAAGTCGGACAACACTTTAGAATTACTGTTATAATCCCATTTACCGCTGCCGTAGCGTCTCCATTCATCATGAGCACGCCCCATCGGTTCGTGATGCGAAGTACCTACTATAATTCCCATCTCGTTAGCAAGTACCCCATTTACAGAATCATCATCATAAAAAGCGTTTCCCCACATGGCAGGCCATATAAAGTTACCCTTCAAACGAAGTATAAGTTCAAATACCTTTTCATAGAATTTGCTATTAAATCCACCAAATTGTTCACGAGCCCAACCACTTAAAGCCGGTGCTTCATCATTTAAAAAAATACCTCGATATTCTACAGCCGGCTCTCCGTCAGTATAGATTCCTCGTTTAATATAAATATTCTCTTGTTTCTTTACCGGAACATCTGCCCAATAAGACCAAGGAGATATACCTATTTGTGTTGATAGTTCGTACACACCATATATAGTTCCTCGCATATCACTACCAGCTATAATCAAAGCTTCATCTACTCCAGCAAATGGATTATTGATGGTCTGGATTATGAATTTCTCACGTTTACCTTTTAGCTGTGAACAATCTATCTTTCCTATTTTCGCTACCTGATCTATCCATTGACTATGACCAATTGTCCCAATAATAATCATTCGCTTTTCACCCGTGGAAAGTTGATTGTTAATGGCAGGCAATATACCTGTTACTCTACTTATATCTTGTTGCAAAGCATTTATACTTCTAATCACGGCAGACATGTCATTTTTATCTACCAAAAACGAAGAAACTAGACCTCCTTCAGCCATAATAAAGGCATCTTGTTTGTCGGTTTTTACAAAAGGAGCCACCTGAGCATACAATACTTGTTGCATGCAACAGACCAACAATAAAAAAACAATTCTACATCCAAACGTCATCGTTTCTATCTAATAAAATTAATACTCATACAACTTAATATATTGGATACTCCATTCATTAACCGGAATACGAAGATGACGCCCCTGATGATTCTGATCGCCATTTAACCTCTTTACCGGAAATATTTTCCCGTCTTTAACAATTATTTCATCGATGTATCCTATACCAACAGTTTTTCCATCTTCGGCCTTCTTGCTGAAAGATATTACAACTCCTGTTCCGGCCACAATATATTCACGTGAAGACAACTCAATTATTAGCGCTCCTGTTTCGGGCCATTTGCTGCCATCTTTTGTCTGAGGACTCCAACCTAAAGTATAATCATGTTTACAAGTAAAAAGATAATTATTACGTTCTACAATACTTTCTTTTTTCTCTCCGTCAAACCATAAACCGTTAGTAAGCCCCTTACCTTGTTTTTCTGCAAGTAAAGGCAATAATTGATACAGTAGTTTATAACTCTTACCTAAAGAATATGTTTCAGGATTCTGTACACTCTCTATAGAAAAAGGGCTAAAACCCATAGCATCATGCTCACCAAACGCATAGAATACTCTAGCAGCATTCTCTTCCGTCAAACGGATCTCAGGAATTAATAAAGGATTTCCCTGAATATGGTACTGCTTGCACCAATCCGTAAAACCGGGATCATAAATATCTGGTGCCAACACGTCAATTGCAGGAGCTGCACAGTGCCAGATATCAATTAAATGTGCTAATGGTCCAGCAGAAGGATATTCCCCTGCCTTACGTCCACGACTATTAAGTGCAGCATTCAGGTACATGGGCAATGCATATGCATCCTTGCCAGCTTGTGCTAGTTCTTGTACAAAAAGGCCATAACTCCATGCCATAAACAACTCGTCCGTCTCCAAGTTTTTACCAAACAGAGTTTCCCAGTTGCCTTTGGTTTTATAACCATTTTCTTCCCATCTTTTCAATAATGCCGGATATAATTTCTTTTTATTATTTTTCAAGTAATTAATAAGTTGTTGAGGTACATTCACAGCAAACAGTTTATTTGCCTCAGTGCTATAATCACGCGCATCTTCAAGCATACCGATTTCATTTTCTACTTGTACCATAATAACTGTACGGTCCTCTTTATCAATTTCTGACAAATATTTCATAAATTGAGAAAAAGCACATTTATCAGCTGTCAGATTATTAGCGGAATAAGCACTCAGAATCTCTAATTTCTTACCTGATTTTGTAATGGCTCTCGGAAACTTTGTTACATTCTCCTTCACCCACATCGGAGCATAACAAGACATACTGTTTTTCCATACACCAAACCACAAAAAAATGACTTTCAAATTATTTCGTCTTGCTTTCTGAACAGTAGCATCGACTAATGTAAAATCAAATTTTCCTTCATTTGGTTCTATCAATTCCCAATAAACTGGCACCAACACTGTATTAAGTCCCATCCTTTGCAATTTTGGAAAGGCTTCGTCTAAATTTGCAGGTGAAGATGCTGTAGAATTTCCTAACTCGCCTCCTAATATCAGAAACGGTCTATTATTAACCATTAACTGCGTAGCAGCGCCATGCTTCATAAGATATGGAATATCTCGATTATCAGATTTTACCCAGAACGTAGTAAAAATTAGAACGAAGAATGTAAATACAATACAGATTTTATACATATTATTAAGTAAAATTATGGCTGGCTGAAACTCAGACTGTTCCCAAAGTTCCAGTCAACCATAAAAAATATTAATATTACAGATATATTTTACTCACCTATTTCATGAGAAAATATACTTTATTATACTATTAATAACCAGGATTTTGATACTCTTCTTTCTCAGTTTGGGAATTACCCATCAAATCAATTTGGCCTTGTGGAACAGGGCGCAAATCATAATGACTCTTTATATCACGAGTTATCACATCTTTTCCATTAATAGAATAAGTAGTGGCACGTTCACGCCATTTTCCGGTGCGCTTCAAATCGAACCAGCGTAGTTGTTCGCCACACAATTCACGAGAACGTTCATCCAGAATATAATTAAGAGTAATAGTAGATGGCGTTAAATCTAATACACTTTGTTCATGCCCAGGATAGGCTGCACGTTTACGCAATGCTAAAATATAATTTCGAGCCTTTGTGTTATCGTTTAAATTCATTGCAGCTTCAGCAGCAATTAAGTAAGTTTCCGATAATTTCGCCAAGATGAATGGACGCCCCGAAGCATCATTTGGATCTTTCCGATTAGGATCGTAATGCTTGCTCATTCCAGGATATATTTCTCTGGTTATTTCACTAGGATTATAAATTCGGTAATTTTTAGTAGCTTTATAAGAAGCAGAGACTTCATCATCAGCAAAAACAAAAGCAGTATCACCTGGATTCAGCGGTTTATTAAGTAGCCCATTTTGAATTGATCCGTTATTGAGATAAACTGTTTTGAAAGATGAATGGTAACGGGAATCATTGGCTTTATCGGAAAAAATGATCTGTCGTAAACCATACGTACTTGTAAAACGCATCCAAGGACGCTGATATTCCACTGTCCTTTGCAAGAATCCACCTGCATCACTATTCCTTAATTTAAATCTAGATTGATAATTAGGTGTGTAATAAGATAACGAACGATCATCTTTTCCTGTCGGGCCAGAACCATATCCAGCAGCTGTTTCATTAAATTCATACGATTCGGTATGCTCACAAATAAATAGTATCTCACTGTTAAGCTCATTACCAGGACGAACAACATCAGCATAAGAGGGCAACAATGCTACCTTATAAGAATTTGCTGTATAAGGGTCTGCTGCATTTATTATTTTCTCAGCTTCCTGAAGAGCTAACTGGTTGTCGCCATGTGTCAAATATACTTTTGCCAGAAAGTGAACTGCCGTTGCTCGAAAAGCACAACCTGGTAAACGAGGGCTGATAGGTAAATGTTCTACCGCATACTTCATATCATTAATGATAGCTGTATATACCTCTTCCACTGTATTTCTTTTAGATAAATTGCTCTGGCTTGTATTGAACTTTAATTCACCCGATCCTAAATCAAGAGGTACACCACCAAATGATTGAACCTGCAAGAAGTAATAATAAGCACGAAGAAAATAAGCTTCAGCAATCAAATCTTCACCCATTCCAGCTTTAGTGCCATATTCTATTATTCCATTACAAGTATTAATAAAAGGAAAAAGGTTGCTCCAATAAGTACTAACATCACCGGTACTAGCTGTTATTGGACTAGCTCCGTTTGTCATATCCAAAACAGGATTAGCATTTCCTTCACCTCCCGTGAATTCGTCGGTACCATATTCAGTACTGAATTGAGAAGCTTGTGCTCCAGATATATAACGTAAACCGTCATAAGCGGCAGTAAGACCCGCCTGCACACCCTTTGTCGTTGTAAACAAATCAGGGGTCAACAACGAACGAGGTTGTTCATCTAAAACATCATTACACGAAACGAGTAAGAATGCCACAATCCCCCATATATTAAAAATATATTTTTTCATATTCTTTGTGTTTTAAAGAAATTATACATAAATATTAAAATGTCAGATTGACTCCAAACAAGAAATTGCGTGTTGGAGGCGTGTTAGTACCTATAGTCAACATACGATTTTGAAGACCTCCGTTCATAGAAGAGTTAGCTCCCTGTGGCCCTGTTCCTGTTGCTTCAGGATCCAAACCTCCATCTCTCATATAAGGAGAGAATAACGTAAACGGATTTTGACAAGTAAAATATATACGAGCAGATTTGCATCCGAGAGGATTTAACAACTCAGGTCCAAAAGTATAACCTAATGAAATGGTTCTTATCTTCAGGAAAGAAGCGTCAAAATAACCAAGCGTACTTCCCCAGTCATCTTGTTCGGCAGTGCTTTGATTACCAGGCTGTGGATATTTTCCAGTCGGATGTTCCGGTGTCCAATAATCTACTTTAATAGAATTTCTACGCCCGTTATTTGTATTCAAGTAACTATGTGGCATGTGCATCGTACTAACCAATAAGCCACCCGATTTGAAGAAACTAACAACTGAAAGGTCAAAGTTCTTATAATATAAACGGGTAGAGAAACCACCAGCAAAATCAGGTTCAAAATTTCCTAATATTTTGCGGTCATCTTCTGCTGTAATCTTCCCATCAGGCACACCATCGGGACCACTTATATCAGCCACTTTTATTTTACCAGCAGCATAAGTACCTAAATAAGGTGCTTCGGATTCCTGTATGATACCTAATTTTTCATAATCATAAATCACATTAATAGGATGTCCCACAAAAAATCCATTTCCGACATCTTCTGTTACACCACTTTGGAGCGATACGACTTTATTACGGTTTGCGTAAATATTAAAATCCACATCTAATCCGAAACCACCTTTTGTTTTTGGCTTAATAATCTGAGCTGACACTGAGAATTCTAAACCTTTGTTTTCTGTAGCACCTATATTCTGCCAAACTGTATTTGACACGCCACTGCTTGCCGGCAATTGCACTGAATACAATACATCATTGGTTTTCTGTTGATATAAATCCAAATAACCGGTAATACGCCCATCAAAAAATCCAAAATCAATACCCAAATTATAGTTTTTGGTATATTCCCATCCTAAATTCGGATTGGGTAGATCCGTTACATAAGCTCCATATATATTCTTGGTTCCGAAGTTATAAGGGACTTGTGATAGTTTTCCTAAAGTAGAATACGGATTTATAGCCTGATTAGATGTTTGTCCGTATCCTAAACGTATCTTTAATTGACTAATAGCTTTTACATCCCTAAGGAATGATTCATTATTAATATTCCATCCTCCAGAGAAAGCTGTATAATCATGCCATTTATGTCCGGGGGCCAATACTGAAGCACCATCTCTGCGGTAAGTAGCAGTGAGGGTATAACGGTCTTCATAAGCGTACAAAACTCTTGCCATCACAGAAACCAAACCACGTTTGTAATAATTTTGGTTACTTTGACTGATTGTTTTAGCTCCGTCAGATAATCCTAAATTATACCAAAGAGAATAATCGGCAGTAAGGTCATCAGCATCCATTTGTGACTGACTGAATTCCGATTGCTCTGCCGAATACATAAAGGTAGCATTTATCCTGTGCTTTTCGGCAAAAGTTTTATCATAGTACAACAAATTTTCAGCTGTCCATGAAGTAAAATGTCTGTTTTGAACAGTAGCAGAAGAAACACCACCGCTTTTGAACGGAGTATCCGATCCATAAAAATTGCCGTAATTTTCCTGATAATAGCTTAAACCTAAATTTAAACGATACCTTAATTCAGGTGTAAATTTAATTTCCCCATAAACTGAATTAAACGTAGAGAAACGTTTCCGCTGTTCACTCCAAAGATCTTCATTATTCAACAATAAAGGATTATAATACGTATCCACATGACCTTCTGTCGGTACTTTACGAATGCTCCCATCATCATTATAAGCAGGCATAAGCGGAGACAATGTGATGATATTATTCATCACCGAAGCACTTTCTCCGTCTGTTATTCCGTACGAATTCTGGGAACTTAATCCTACTTTAATATATTTCCCGATTTCCTGATCTATAGTTGTACGAAGAGAGTAACGAATATAATCCTGGCCAGGCAACACCGTCGTTTCTTTATAAAATCCACCACCGAAAGAATAAGATCCTTTTTCGTTGCCTGAAGAAATACTGATGTCATGGTTGGTTACCATTGCATTTTTATACATCAAATCTTGCCAATCAGTTTCTTTTCCAGCAGCTATCATATTCTGTTCCAAAGGAGTATATTGATCCTTATAGGCGCTATTTACCGTAGCATGTTTAAAAGCTTGAAACTCATCACCGTTATATACCTCATATTTTTTTGCTACTGTTTTAATTCCATAATAGCCACTATAGGATACAGAAGGTTCACTGGCTGCTTTACCTCTGAAAGTAGTTACCAATATTACTCCGTTAGCTCCACGAGAACCGTAAATAGCAGTTGCCGAAGCATCTTTAAGAATATCGATATTTTTGATATCATTCGGTGCAATATCGTTGATAGAACCACCAAACGGAATACCATCTACCACAATAAGTGGATCGTTGCTTGCATTCAAAGAACGTTCACCACGGATACGAATCTGCATAGTAGCACCCGGACGAGTAGATGTTTGCGACATTTCAATACCCGGTAAGCGCCCTTGCAATGCCGCTGCAACATTGGTAGAAGGGACTTCCTGTATAACCTTCGAATTGGTAGAAACAATAGAGCCACTGACATCCAGTTTCTTCATCGTTCCGTAACCAACTACCACTACTTCTTCAAGAACTTTATTATCATCCTTCAGTATTATGGAAAAAGAAGTTTTATTTGCTACATTTACCGATTGACTTTGATATCCTATAAACGAAATAGTTAATTGACCTTTTGACGATACCTTCAAAAGAAACTCTCCTCTGATATCAGTAATAGTACCATTAGTAGTTCCTGTTTCGAGCACACTGGCCCCAATAACAGGTTCACCTGAAAAATCTTTGACCACACCTTTCACAGTTATGGTTTGCGCAAATGCCCACAAAGGTATGAGGCATAACAGAATGAATAGACCCAGTGGTCTAGAATAATGATTTGTGCTTTTCATAAAATCACTGATTAAATTAATAATAGTAATAAATAATTTTTTTTCAATTCATAGAGAGAAAGAAATAATACTTCTGTTTCCATAGTTCAACGTTAATATTTAAGAATTAACAATTATAGTTTCGTGATACAAACTTACAAATTAGTTCTGCATAGACTGTCTCTTTTTGTTCCATACTGTTAAGCAATAGTTACATCCAGTTGCACATACGTTACAAAGTGTTTTTATAGCGTTACACACGTTACATTAAAATGACTTAAAAGATGCACGACCGATTTTATTTGCTTTTTAGCCTCATCAGGATCAAGTCCGATAAAACAAAGAGATGCTTAATTTATTTTCCAAAATCAATAAACTCATCAATCAATCTACATTTAAATAAAAATCCTGCATTCATAAAAAAGGAATTAAGTATTACCGGTAGCCTAAGTTGCAATTTAGAGAAAAAAATACAGAGAGTTATATACAAATTAAAAAACGTTCAAAATAATTAATAAAAAAATGGAGAGTAAAGAAATTCTTATTCTCCATTTTTTTTTAATTATTTTATTTATCCTGCGATCAATACTGTAAATCGCCACTAAAATCCTCGCTCACATCTTTTCCGGCCAAACCATCAGCAAATCCTTTATAAGCATGCTTACGTTCGAAGTTAATATTCCATAAAGCTTGTTTTTCACCCGGCAACCAAGAAGAATCATCTGTACTATCAGTTACCCCCCACACTGTAATACCATATTGCTGTGCCGCAGGTATATATTTCTTATAAGCATCTACTACGTACCGATACAGATCTGATTGCGATGCGTACTGAACATCTGTAGGTGATGAAGTTCCAATAGCAATATCCAATTCAGACACTTTAATCAATTTACCTGTTGTAGCCAAAGTTTGGAACATTTTGTCGATCTGCCCTTTCAAGGTAGCAATATCGCTATCGCTCTTACCATTAAGACTCAAGTGCATTTGTGTACCTATACCATCCACTTTTGCTCCTTTACTCTCAATGTAACTTACATATCCAATTAAACCATTTAATTTAGTCTCATTTACTTCCAAGTTATAATCATTGATAAATAGTATATCGCTATCACCATTGCCATATTGGCGGGCCAGTTTAAATGCCGTTACTGCATAATCCTTACCTAAATACTTAACCCATGAGAACATATCATCACCTGTCGTTTCAGATCCATCGCGTACTTCTCCACCCTCTCTCATAGGTTCATTTACAACATCCCACGCTTTTACATTATCTTTGCAGTGAGTTACCATCTTAGATATCCAGTCGGCCATTGCATTTCCTATAATCTGAGCCTTTTCCTCATCAGTTTTTTCAATAACAGTAGAAGCCGCACGTGTCACTAAACGACTTTTTGTCGTAACTTTTTCACTTAAAACTATATTATCAATATAGAAAGTACAAGCCGTTTCACCAAAATCAAAAATAAATTTGGTGCGATCTGCTTTACTCGGCGTTATTATTTTTTCCACCTGTGTCCAAGTAGTTCCTACGTTGATACCTCCATAATAATCAGCACTATAATCTGCACTCTGAATCTCTGTCTGTAAAACAGCTGTAGTACTGGCTTTAACCATAAAGGTTAGTGAATATTCAGCACTTTGTTCAAGAGGAGCATCAAACGTATAAACTTGTTGTGCCTGATAATTACTTGCGGCAGTTGGGTTGGTTAACAGCATTGCATAACCTTTATTTCCATAACCTTCACCTTCTGTAGAAACAGATCTGGTTGAACTATTTCCCCAACCACTCCAACCATCAAGGTTACCTTTATCAAAATCACCATTTGAAATGAGGTTAACTACAGCAGGTACAGCATCTTTATCTACAACTTTGATATTATCCACGTCGATATAATAAGTTACATCTGGTAGATATCCAAGATCAAAGTTCATTTTAAAACTGGTTCCTGAAAATGCGTCGTCATCTGCATTAAGAGTAAAAATAACTTGTTTCCAAGTTGAAGTAGTTTCAAAAGCTTCTGTAGCAGATTCACTATCTGCATACCATTTTATCCATGGATAACCATTATTCAAACCGCTAAAAGAGATACGTCCCTTTCCACTTTTATTACTTTTCACATAGAATGAAACTTCATAAGTATGATCATTAATAATTGGAATATCCGGAGTGGTAAGTTGTAAACTCCATGCATCCTTTGACGAAGAACTTGATATCATAACCAGAGCCTTTGCATTAGCAGAAAGGCCTTTGCCATCTTCCACCGTAGTACCTGCACCAGGATTATTACGGGCCCATCCAGTGAATGAACCGTCTTGTAATCCAAATAAGTCAAGAGAGTTACTACCAGCATCACCAGGAATAACAGTCGGTGCTATCAAGCCATTAAGATAAGCTGCATTCTGATTCTGATGCCAGACTAAAGTATGTCCGAATACAGGCATTCCAGCTGCACTTGTTTTAGCAAACAGGTTATCTATATTTGTAAAGTTAAGCGAGCCATCAGATTTTACAACTGCAGCATGCTTCATCATATAGCCAATAGCTATCTCGTTGAAGTTTTCATTTACTAATTGATTATACGCTGCATTATTAACATATTCGGTCAAATCAACACCACATCCTAATTTAAAACTAGTATTAGGTAAATAAGACTTTAATGGCTCATAACGTGAAATTGCCTCTTGCAAATTCAATGGAAGTTCTGAAGATGCAACTTCACCGTGGGACGGATCTTTATACCAATTCATCTTTTCCTCATCACATGAAGTCAAGATAATGGCAAATAGTGCCATTATTGGAATTATTCTTTTATATCTCATGATTATCTCAATTTTTAAATTATTAATTAGCAGTCGTTGTGGCAGGGAAATCCGAATAAGTTGGAACTCTCAATGGAACTATGCGCCAATTATCAACATAAACCCGAACCGAAGTTTCTTTAGAAAGAAACTCAACTGCATTGTCTGCACTACTACCTGTAACTTTATCTAAAGTAAAGTCAGAGTTCTCAAAGTAAAAGCCAAAGTTACAATAAGAAGCACTGTTACGAAGGTTAACCAAATCGGCAAAAGTAAGTGATGCCAAATTACTGTTTGTTGCAAAATAATAGAATTTACTAAATGGTATAGTTACGGTTACCCATCCGGAAGAAGAATAAGGAACTGCTTTCTTATCGACAACCCAAGGTACATAATTGTAACATTGCTTATTGTCAGATGAAGCCCATTCGCCACCATTTAATCCATTTAAAAGACATATCTTTAGGAATCCGGTTTCACTCCAAGGCGTAGCAGCAGGTACATAAACATCAAACTGGAATCCAACAGAATCAATAGGAGTCGTATAAGGAATACCAAGAGTAGCTTCACTCCAATCATCAACACCATTACCGGCTGTCCAAACCTCAGCACAACGATTCTTACCTGCAACAACAGGTAGTTGCTTAGCGGCAGGAAGTACACAATAATTCCCTTGTGAAACATTACCTTCACCAATTACAGTTGATTCTAAGTCATCAGGAGTAATCATACTGGCAGTTGTACCCCAAGAACCTTGCTGACCCTTTCCATCGAAATCTAAGATAATACCTCTTTTATAATTGAAATATGCAGGAGAATAAGCACCACCGTTTGCACATTCTACAAAAAGAGAACCGCCTTCATCCGATACATTTTCCGGAACCGTAACCATAAAATAGGTACCATCATCACTCTGAGTGATACCAGTAGTTACTTCAATATTACCAGGAAATACAATTTTAGAAATTTCTTCCAGACCAGTGCCATATACTATAATAGGTTCACCAACTTTAGGCATAGTGTTTGAAATACTAGTGATGCTAGGAGCGGAAGAACGAATAGTGAAATCATAAGTATACTCACCAGAATCCTTTACTAAACGGATAGTATTTCGAATACTCTCATCAGCATCTGTAGTCGGCACATTCTTATTAACACTGACAATGAAAGATTTATCAGAAACAAATACCGGGTTAAAATAACAGTTATAGCCATTAATATAAACCCTCTTCAGGCCTGTAAAACCTTCTCCTTCTACTCGAAGCAACTGTCCTAAACGAGCAAATTCTACTAATCTGTCAGGAACATCAGAGTCTGCATTTTCTAAATACACTCCTGTTATGGACATTGAAGCACTACTATTATCATCATCGTCACTACAAGATATAAATGTAAATGAATAGATGAAAATCCCTAGTAGAAGGCTTAGCGTCCGTAAACTATTATTTAAAAGTAAATTTTTCATACTTAATAATCATTTTTAGTTAAACAAATCAGTAATTCTATCTTCCTTAAATTCATAAGGAACAGGAGCTTCTTTCAATAATGGATTCTGAACAACTTCTGATTCAGGATAAGGCAACAGAAAAATAGTCTGATCAATATTACCAATAGAACGGCTACCCGGATCACGACTGCCATCGATAGCCAAGGTTTGTGAATCAGCATTCCACAAAACCGGTGTTATTACATCTCTCTTTTGGTTCTTAATATAATTAACGACTTCTTGTTGTTTGTAGTATGACCAACGAACCAAATCATACCAGTATTGACCTTCCATACAAAGCTCCATACGGCGCTCATGACGAATATCTTCAAAAGTAATAGATTCTTTAGGTTCTAATCCGGCACGTGTACGTACTTTATTAAAATAGTTCAAAGCTGTAACATCTGTTGTATTAGCATTATTACCCAGAACTGCTTCTGCATAAATTAAATAGACTTCTGCCAAACGCATCATATAAGTATTTATAGGACAACTTTGCTTAGAGATCTTCGTATTATCTTTAGTTGAACCGCAAACATATTTCTTCACATTTAAAGCTTCTTCAGTTTTTTCATAAGTATAGCCACCATTTGCCTTTTGTATTTCATCATAGTGATCGCCATAACCCATCCAGGTCACTTTCCGGCGAAAATCACCTTGTTCATACTCCCAAATAACGTCCGGTTGAGCACGAGTCCAATATCCCCAAGCAGCATCGTCACTCGTTATTTCAGATCCACTAGCAAAATAAGATTGCAATGTATTTGTTTCTCCATACGAACCATTAGGAACCCATTGCAAAGCAAAAACAGACTCAGTGTTATTATTATTTTCAATCATGAAAAGATCTTCATATTTATCTAACATTTTGAAATCACTTTCCGTAATCACCTTATCAGCAGCCTTTTTAGCCAGATCCAGATATTCCTGACTGCGTGTTCCACTATTAGCGTTATCACTATATCCGGCGTAAGCAAGATACACGCGTGAGAGTAATGCATAAGCACTATACCTATTTACTCGACCAGAAGCCGGAGATGTTTTAGGTAAATATTTGGCAGCAAACTCCAAGTCACGCATAACAAATTCATAGACGTCTGATGTTGGATTTGTGTGAATTATAGGATTACCTATCAAATCATTTGTATTCTCACAAAGAATAACATCCCCCCAAAGCATTGCAAGATAACTGTAAGCTACTCCACGCATAAATCTAGCCTCAGCTATATATTCATTTTTAACATCTTGATCACCATAAGGGCTATTAGTTATACCAATAATAATTTTGTTAGACTGCTGTATTACATTATACAGAGCTCCCCACGCAGAAACTAAAGGACCAGTAAGACCGGTTTCATTCAGATCGGTGAAAGGGTATATGTAATCGGAATAGGGGCCATATAGATTATACCCTCTTCCGTCACCAAGTCCATAATAAAATTTATCATTAAAATCAAACCACACCTTATTATATAAAGGTGCTGTAGCCGCACTAAAGTCTTCTTCATTCTGATAAAAATTGTCTCCCGTGATACTCGAACTATTTTTCGTGTCCAAGAAATCGCTACATCCCGTAAAGACCAAAGAGGTCACCAATACAAGTGCGTATATATATCTACTTGTTTTCATATTCATATTCTTTAATAAATTAGAATGTAAGATTTAAACCAAATGTATAGATTCTGGGAGTCGGATAACGGTAATTATCAAAGCCAGATAACAAAGCATCTTGGTTAGAAGAACCAATTTCCGGATCATAACCTTTATACTTCGTGAAAGTATAAACATTCTGGAGATTGCAATAAAGTTTCAAATTTTGAAGACCCCATTTACTCACCCATTTATAAGGAAAAGTATATCCAAAAGATATAGATTGAATACGCAGATACGAACCGTCTTCAACAAACTTGTCGCTGAAGCGATAGTTGGAAGTATTTGTAGCTGAAGAAGAAGCCATACGACATGCATAAGGATCGCCTCCAGAAACCTTCACATTACGATAATCATCTGGTCCATCAGGATTAATTAATTCCAGTTGAGCATAATCCAGAGCACTCCTTAGTAAGTTTGTATTTTCTCTCGGATTCTCAAGATCTTTACGCACCCAGTTTACTACATCATTTCCGTAACTCCCATTCAAATAAACACTTAAATCAAATCCTTTATACGAAAAAGTGTTGCCTATTCCGTAAGTAAAATCCGGTTCAGGATTACCAATAAAATCTCTATCTTCTTCATCAATCACTCCATCTTTGTTTATATCCTCAAAAATATAATCTCCAATCCACGTACTATTCTTCGCAATCGTATTTCCCTCCGGAAGAGCCACCGGTTTCACGTTGCCAT
>Ga0172378_10001818_pt1 | contig 19785 bp, 8 predicted proteins | sample GrowelOW332metaG_FD_119755 | JGI IMG/M metagenome (GOLD analysis project Ga0172378, IMG submission 119755) | Groundwater microbial communities from an aquifer near a municipal landfill in Southern Ontario, Canada - Pumphouse #3_1 metaG | ecosystem: Environmental > Aquatic > Deep subsurface >... | reverse complement strand
CCCAGGGCTCATTGTCCCACATCGTGCCTCTTCGTGATTGGACAAAACCAAATGCCAGGTCATTATATACATCAGGTTCAACTCCCCTGTAATGTAAACCTGTAGCGCGTTTTTGTTTGTCAGAGGTATTCCATAGGTTAAAATCCTGTTCGAGAGCTTTTTCACCGTTCAGGAATAAGGTGGATACCTTGGTGTCACTATTGTACCTAAAAATAATCTGTACCCAGTTTTCCAGTACCAATGTCGGAGGGCCGCCCTCTACCAGCTTATTCACGGTAGTACCCTGCCAGCCACCGTTATCCTTTGTTTTGCCATCGCCGTTCCACCAGTGGTCTTCTGAAAATGTGGAATCAGTATTATTGCTGTAATAGTAAGCGGTAGGGAACTTAATATTATCACCGCCTATTTCAAACTGGAAGCCATAAAAAGCACCTAACCCGACCACGAAATGTCCCTGCGGGTGATCTGTATTGGTCGCTTTGATCCAAAAAGAGAAGGTAAAGTCGTCGGTCATGAGTTGGTCACCATTGAGTATTTCAATGATACTGGTGGTGCCGTTGAAGGAAGCTGCCTTACCGGCGGTTGCTTTACGACCGGCAGCGTAAGTGATGTCAATGGCAGCATTAGCATCCATAGTACCTACCTGGTCTTCGGCATTGTCCTCAAAGTTCCAGTAAGCCATCATGCCGGCAGGAGCAAAGAACCCTTCGGTGGTAAACGTGCGGGCAATTTGATCTGTTAAAGCAGCACCGTTAGTTGATTTAATCCCTGCTTTCAAGGTCAGCGTGTGTAAAGCGCCGCTTGCAAGGTTTTCAGAAAGAGTGATAGTTACCGTTTTCCCTGATGTATTGATGGTTAAAGGGATGGTAGCATTATCATAGCCGCGCACAAGTGTGATGTTGGCTGTAGTAGCTGTAGCTGCATCAACATCGGAAGTGAAGGTGGCCGTTATGACTGCATTAGCGGCAACATTGTTAGGTGAAGTGGCCCCATTAAGGTCAACATCATCAGCCATCAGAGTACTTAAAGCAATGGTTTTTACTTCATTATCATCCTTTTTACAGCTAATGATCCCAATAGTAATTGACAATGCAAAAAGCACAGTGGCTAGTTTAAGTAATTGTTTTTTCTTTGTTTTCATTTTATTATGGTTGGTTAATAATGGTTTATATTAGGGGTTGACTACCAGCCAGGGTTTTGTTCCAGTACCCCCTGCGAAAGGTCAATTTCATTCTGGGGTATAGGGAACAGTTCATGCTTACCGGCTTGAAAGCCTAAAGGTGAGAGTACATCATCAGCGATTTCCCACCTGACAAGGTCAAAGAAACGATGCCCTTCAAGAGCTAATTCATGCCGTCTTTCCTCCCTGATAATGTTAGTAAGTTCTGTTTTGTTGAGCGTAGTGATATCAGGCAGGATAGCTTCATTTCCTTCACGTGCTCTTTTCCTCACTAAATTCAAATATATTAACGCTTCCGAAGGTTTATTGTTTTCATTGAGGGCTTCAGCCGCCATCAGCAACACATCAGCATAGCGTAAAATACGCCTGTTATGCCCGAACTGGCTGGGGACATCTGTGCCGGGAGTCCACACTTTACGATTATAGCATTCGGTTTCAATAACGTTACCATCATTGTCGGTGGTAATGTCGGGCGTTTGTCCGTCTCCTTCAATCAGTATCCCGTCGAGTACGTCGCCCAGGTCAATAATAGTGCCTTTTAAGCGGGGGTCATCTTCCTCAAAGGAGTTCCTGAGGTCAGGCGTTGGGCGGTTAAAGCCCCAGCCCCTGTTAGGAGTACCCCGCACTCCCTGAACGTTGCCATACTGGTTGCCTGATACATTTTCCTGCCCTACAGCGCCAATCTCGAATACAGACTCTTGTGAATGTTCGCCATTTATTCCGCAGGCATCGGTAAATACGGTTTCCAGCTTGTATTTGCCCGAATTGATGACTTCGAGTGCATATATTTCAGCATTCACGGGGTCGTCCATGAACAGGTACACCTTGGCAAGCAGGCTTTTGGCAGCTCCCTTGGAAGCCCTGCCCGTTTCTTCAGCCGGATAAGTGGTCCATTCAGGCAATCGGTCAATAGCATTTTTAAGATCCTGTACTATAAGTCCGTAAACTTCATCACGGGTAGCACGGGCCATTTTTAACGGAGGGTTGAGATCTGTAACCAGCGGTACGCCTCCCCATGCTCTTGCCAGGTCAAAATAGTACAAGGCACGCATGAAATAAGCTTCGCCCAGGTAACGCTCTTTGAGTGATTCATCCATCACGATGGCAGGTACTTTTTCAAGGACCACATTCGTAATTTTTATTCCTTGGTAGAGTGTGGACCACCAGGAGGACAACTCATCGCCTGTGTTGATAAAGGTAAAATTGTCATAGGGTCCTATTGTTGAGGCCTGGTCATCCGGATTACTGCCTTTGCGGGCGTCGTCGGACATGATATCCATCAAAGGATAGATTCCAGAGTGGTAGCTGTTTAACCGTAAGGGTGCATATACAGCGTTGGTTGCTAACTGAGCATCACTTGCTGATACAGGAAAGGATTCCTGTGTGAGTGAACCCTGGGGGTCTTTATCAAGGAATTTTTCACATCCGGTGAAGATGAAAGCGGTCATCACGACACTTGCAAACAGGGATATTTTTATAATGGGTTTCATATTGCCAGAATGTTAAGTTAATACTATTGAAGTGATAAGTGTGGAGTAAGTATATAACAGTATCATGTTGTCAGAATGTTAAGTTAATACCAATGGAGTACACTGCACTTATTGGGTAAATACCCATATCAATGCCATTTTCCAGAACATTGCCACTGGCAACTTCAGGCGTATATCCTGTGAATTTGGTCAGGGTGTAAATGTTATCGCCCTTGATGTAGAACCTGACGGTTTTGGTATAAAGCCTTCCGGCAAGCCCGGCAGGGAGTGTATAACCTATGACCACACTTCGTAATCGTACAAATGATCCATCCTGAATAAACTTGTCGGAAGGCACATAATTGTAACCGCCGAGTGAAGGCCTGGGCTCATCATTGCTGGTACCTTCGCCATTCCAGGCGTCCGACACATGCTTCTCATAGTTGTAACTGTCAGGCCTGATGAATTCCTTGGCGTTAAAAATCTTGTTACCGGTTTGTCCCTGGATGTGTATGGCCAGGTCAAAGTTGCGGAACCCTAATTCACCATGGAATCCAAAGATGAACTTCGGAATGGAGGATCCGAGGTTAGTTCTGTCCTCACCGTTGATTATTCCGTCGCCGTTTACGTCAACCCTGCGCAGGTCGCCAATGCCAGCTTGTGAATCATGTGGGTAGTCATCCAACTCTGCCTGATTCTGGAAGATACCATTGGTTTTATAACCATAAAATTCGCCGATGGGCAGTCCTTCGCGGCTTAGGGTAAGGAATCCCGCGAAATTACCGCCATACAACAGAGAGTCGACCCCGCTGCTACCCCCGATGGTAAGCACTTCGTTATGCAGAAGGGTTCCCATCATGCCAAACCCGTACGACAGGTCACCCATTTTATCCCGCCAGCCCACATTGGCTTCGAATCCTGTGTTCAGCACTTCAGCAGCATTATAGGTAACTTTTTGACCCTGCCCGTTGCCCATGTGACCCGGGGTGGAGAGATCAATGAGAATGTCAGCGGTTTTGCGATGGTAATAGTCGAATTCACCGGTAAGTCGGCCGTTGAAAGTGGAGGCTTCCAGTCCGATATCAAACTGGGTGGTAGTTTCCCAGGTAAGATCAGGGTTGCCGGTTTTGGCATACGTAAGGGCAGGGTATGAAATATCACCTATTCCTAACACAGCAAGGTAGGTTTGGGTGAGGGAGAAGCGATTAGAATATGGGATCTTTTCATTGCCTATTTTGCCCCAACTGGTTCTTAACTTAAGCGTATTGATTGATTTTACATCTTTCATAAAGGCTTCTCTGGCAATGTTCCATCCTAAAGCGAAGGAAGGGAAGTCGCCATAGCGATTGCCCTTGGCGAACTTGGAGGAACCGTCGCGGCGATAGGTAGCGGTAAAGATGTAACGGCTATCATAAGTGTAGTTAATCCTGAAGAGATAGGAAATCATGGAATAATTCAAACCTGCATCTACCTCGTTCTTGATGTCGTTTAACTTGTCAATCTTGTCCTTTACATACACATAGTTTCCGTTGATGTACCAAAAGTTTTGCGTGTCGCGGAGGATATCCTCACCGGCCAGGCTCAATTTTTCAGAAGATACATCCTGCATCGTATAACCGGCCAAGGCACTGATATTGTGTTTTTCAATTTCCATATCATAATGTAGTGTGTTCTCCCAGAGCAGCATCATGTTCTCATTATTTCCTTTATTCAGATCACTCAACAGATTGTATTGCATACTGGGCGAGCCGTCATAGTAAAGGACCTGGAAGGCAGGGGTAAAGCTGACGTCTTTATTGAAAGCGCCATCTATCCCCAGACTTGAGTGTAAGTGGAGGGCCTCCGAGAAAGCGATATCACCAAAGATGTTCCCTACTGCTCTGACGCCCTTGTTGTAACTGTTGGAGTAAGCAAGGTTAGCCAAAGGATTACCTACACCGGGTACCCCTGAAAAAGTGCCATCAGCCCGGTAGACATTCAGGACAGGTAATGCCCGGTAAACATTATACACTACTGCAGGGGCATTGCGCTGCTTATATGGAGTTAAGGTGATATTATTGCCAAATTTAAGGATCTTCGACAGGTTATAGGTATTGTTGAATTTCAGGGTAATCCGTTCATAGTTTGATTTTTCAACAATGCCCTCCTGTTTGAAATAGCCCAGCCCTATATAGTATTGGGTTGATTTGGTAGACCCGGTGGCAGAGACCTGATGGTTGGTTAACACGGCATCCCGGAATATCAGATCCTGCCAGTCAGTATTGGGCACAGCATCAATGTTGTTATAGCTGCCGGGTCGTATCCTGTTAGCAATGATGGCATATTCCCGGCCATTTAGCAGGTCAATCTTTTTTGCCAGGGTTTGAATACCGAACTCCCCATTGTAGGAGAATACCGTTTTTTCTTCGCCAATCTTACCTGATTTTGTGGTAACCAGAATGACTCCGTTAGCACCCCTGGAACCATAAATGGCAGTGGCTGATGCATCTTTGAGTACTTCCATAGATGCTATATCGGCCGAATTAAGGAAAGAGATATTATCAACAATTACCCCGTCGACCACATAAATAGGGGACGACTCATTGAAGGTACCCACCCCTCTGACCCTGACAATAGGAGAGGTGCCGGGAGCGCCGGTGGAGTTGGTGACCTGTACCCCTGAAATGCGCCCCTGTAAGCTCTGTACCGGGTTAATGGCCGTTATTTTAGTCAGGTCATCCGACTTGATGGAACCTACTGCACCGGTCAGGTCGCTTTTGCGAACGGTACCGTACCCGATGACTACTATTTCATCCAGTAGTTTAGATTCCTGTGCCAGGATTACATGAATGACGGTTTGATTCCCGACAGGAATTTCCTGAGATGTGTAACCTATAAAGCTGTACACCAGAACAGCCCCTGAGCGGGGTACGTTAATCCTGTATTTGCCATCAATGTCAGTGATGGTGCCCTGGTAAGTGCCTTTAACCAGAATATTGACTCCCGGAATGGTAGTACCATCACCGGCATCCGTTACGGTGCCGGTAACTGTCACTTCCTGTGCCAGGGCACCGGTAACAGCTAGTATCAACAAAAATAGTATGTAAATGTGTTTTCTCATGGCCTCAATCTTTTGTATATAATGGGAACTAATGGATAACTATCAATTTAGCCGTAAGCGGAATCTTTTGGTTTTGTGTCAGACTTACGATATAAAAGCCATCCTCTAAGTCCGAAACATCCAAATCAATATTATTCAGTCCCGGTGCTGCGCGATGAACTCCGGACGACCCGGGTAACCTCTTGCCGGTGTAATCATACAATGCAACCCTGACGTTTTCATGAGCAGCAGAAATAAAGCTTATTCTGACAAGCTTACCGGTAGGGTTTGGACTGACAAGCAACCGATTATGTTGTTTTGTCTCCTCCAAACTATAGGGATCAGGGACAAAGCCCATTGATTCCAATGCAGGGGCTATTTCAGGGTTCAGCATGAAGTTGTTCCAGAGTAAAGCGGAGCGATGGTTTTCAATCATGTTGATGATTGGCCCCTGGTCAATGGCCAGGTAGGAATCAGCAACCCAGGCTTCACGAATGTTAAAAGCATCATAAAACCCCATCCTTCCCCAAAGTCTGCTCCCAAGTTCGCGATAGAAGAACTTTAATACCTGAGTAGATTCAGAGGGGGTATAAGGCATGGATGAAAGGGCTGCCGTGGGGGTGATAGTGCCGTTTTCATGGGAGCCGTATGGTTCATGAACATAGTAACCAAACGGATCATCACTGGCTGTAAGTCCCCAGCAGTTTTCACTGTAACCGGGATGATTGCCGGGGTTGTCGATGCAATAAGCCCTATTGATCAGAGTATGGTTTTTATTCAAATTGAAGTAATTGGTGTACTGGTCTTTGATGTTTCTGGGATCAAATCCCTGAAAGGAATATTGAGCAAAGAACAACGGACCTCCCCAGTCCCATCCTACATCAAGCCGGTAACCATAAAACGTACCACCGTTGAGGTAATCGGAACCTCCGGCCCATCCCGTATTCCACAGGGAGGGATTTATCCCATGGGTAGGGGAAGCAATGGCCAGAATATAAATGATAGCTGCTTCATTCCAGCCTCTGATTGGCATGTTCATTTGCCAGCCATATTGCGGTGACCAGTGCCAGTATAGTACTCCTGAACCGGAACGTGTGTACCAGTCCCATTCAATGGAATTGTATAATGCAGTAATTCGGTTTCTTATTTCGATTTCCTGTTGATGGTCGCCATTGAAAAACTGCCGTGCAGCCAGGAGCCCTTGTGCCAGAAAGCCGGTTTCAACCAGGTCGCCGCCATCATCAAAGGTGCTGAATGGAACTACCTTGCCGGTTTTACCGTTGAGCCAATGGGGCCAGGCTCCATGGAAACGGTCGGCAGTATCCAGGAAAGCAGTGATGGTAAGGAGTCGTTGAATTGCTTGTTGCCGGGTGATAAAACCTCTGTTGACGCCCACCAGCAAAGCCATGATTCCGAAGCCTGAGCCACCGGTGGTCACGATATCACCGGAGGTATTGCGTTCACGAGCCAATCCGCAAACAGGGTGTGCGAAGTCATAAAAATAACGTAAGGTGTATTGCTGAACCATGTTGAGCAGTTCCTCATCTGTAAATTTTCGGATTGTAGCGGAGGCGATTTCAGAGTAAGCCGACAACTGGTTGGTAGCATTGATGGAGGCAACCCGGTATTGCAGCATACCTAACGGGTTTATATCCCTCACCCAGTCAATGTATCCGGTATCGGAAGGCTGAACAAGTCCGATAGTTGAAAAGGGTTTATCGATACCAAGTGCCCGTTGTACCTGGTATCCATTCAAATCAGTTTCAGGATTGGCATGCCACAGAACTTCAATATGGCTGTCATATCCTGTGGAGGTGACTCCTGTGGGTACTGAAGCAGGTGGAGAGATGCCACTCCCTGTATAAGCACGCATATCATCTACCAGCAGGGTATGTGTTTGACCATCAGCAGCCCCTTGTGAAAACCCTATTGTTTTGATGCGTGCAAAATCAACGTCATCTCCTGCATCAAAAAACAATTGCATGGGAATAGCGATTCTGGTCCACACACCCGGAAGCAGATCATGGCTAAATGCAGCAAAAGAGTGTTGGGTAGTCCTTCTATTGTGCACATCCTCCATAAATACCAACGGAAGGTTTGGGGTGCTCAGTCCTTCCATAGAATACAGGTAGAAAAGCATTGAATCCGTTTGGGTGAGGTCCTTCACAGTCCAGTCCAGTCCGGCAGCAAGTGCGATCCAAGCCCCCCCGGTGGCTGATTTCCAGGTTAACCTGAGACTGTTTAAACCCTGTGTGGCTTCAATTTCTTCTTCAATAGGGAACTTCCTCAGCTCTGCTCCAAGGCGATGGAGCTCACTGGGCGACGTAACTTCCATCCAACTGAAATCGTAATACAGTGGGGTAGGACTGTCCTGAAAAAAGAGGTACGTTTGCGAAAAAGTATTAAACGGGCATCCGATTGATAAAACAATCAGGGCTGCAAGCAGCTTAAAGTGGGAAAGGCAGTTCATACTTTTAAAGTTTTTTATAACTTAACAAGTAAAAATGTCTATTTACTCAAAGTCATTACCTGGCATGGCACCGGGTCATGAAAATGTAATGCTTTGAAAAACGTTCCTTCAAGTCGTTTGCTTAATCAAACTGTACACTGACAACATGATTAAGCTTTAATCGCAATAATTAATGATTGCTATTTCAAAAAACAATGATTCTATTTTAAGCAACTTCAGAGTTAAGCTTAGTACCCCACACTATCAGGCTCAGTAATCCTCACTTATAAGCTCAGTACTCTTTCTGTTTAAGCTTAGTACGCATCTTGTTTAAGCTTAGTACTCCTTTTGTTTAAGCTTTGCAAGCTTCCTGTTTAAGTCCAATCCTCCTGCTGTTTAAGCTCAAAAAAACAATGATTCTATTTTAAGCAACTTCAGAGTTAAGCTTAGTACCCCACACTTTTAGGCTCAGTAATCCTTACTTATAAGCTCAGTACTCTTTCTGTTTAAGCTTAGTACGCATCTTGTTTAAGCTCAAAAAACTGATGATCCTATTTTAAGCAACTTCAAAGTTAAGCTTAATACTCCACACTTTTAGGCTCAGTAATCCTTACATATAAGCTCAGTACTCTTCCTGTTTAAGCTTAGTACTCCTTCTGTTTAAGCTCAAAAAAACAATGATTTTATTTTAAGCAACTTCAGAGTTAAGCTTAGTCCTCCTGTTGTTTAAGCTCAGTTAATGCATGATTCTATCTCAAATAACTTCCTTTTACAGCGTAATAGAAGATGTATATATAACAAATAGCCGGGACAATAAAAGCCCAGGTGTAACCATAATTATCAGCAACGAGCCCCATGATGGGAGGCAATATTGCACCACCGCAAATCATGGTATTAATAACACCCGAAGCAGTGCTGAGTTCACCCGGGTCGAGTCCTTTGATGGCCAGGGTGAATATATTGGGGAACATGATGGAATTGAACAGACCGATAGAAAGTATAGTCCAAAGGGCTATCTGTCCTGTTCCGAAGGTAGTGGCAAGGTCAAGAGCAGCAGCAACCAAAGCAAAAACTGCCAGTGTACGTGCGGCTTTACCCATTCCGATTTGCATGATAATAAAGTTGACTATAGCAATGCCCAGGAATATCAGGCCGATAGTCCAGTTCCAGTCTGTAACGAAAGAACCTGAAACCACCGCGAGGATGAGTACCGGGATGGCAGAGGTAAGTTTCTTTTGAAAGCTGATTTCAGAGAACATGAATGAACCGAAGAAACGGCCTACCATAGCACCTCCCCAATAAAGGGCAACGTATTTTGAAGCCACTGCACTCTCCAGCCCCAGGTTATGGACAAAATAATTGATCATCAGGCTGCCGTTACCTACCTCAGCACCAACGTAGAAGAAGATAGCGAGAGCGCCAAGCAGTACGTGGGGATACTTCCAGATACTCTTGCGTTCGGTAGTGGTCTTTTGTATTTCGGGTAACCGGATAGCCATAATCATAAATGCGATGATTAGTATAATACAAGCCATTACGACAAAAGGCATTTGAACGGATTGAGCCTTTTCAGCCTGTGACAACATGGCGGAAGCACCCTTGAAAATGAAAAGAGCAATTATATATGGGGCCAGCATAGTGGCTATAGAATTCAGTGCCTGGGTAAGGTTTAACCGGCTTGAAGCAGTCTTTTCCGGACCTAAAGCTGTGACATACGGGTTGGCTGCTGTTTGCAGGAATACCACTCCTATTGCCAGAATAAAAGTGGATACCAGGAATAATGCAAACGAAGGTACACTTGCTGACGGATAGAACAGGAAGGCGCCCAACGACATTAAAAATAATCCTATTACCAATGCGCGTTTATAACCGATACGCTTTATGTAAAGGCCAATTGGAATGGAAACAAAAGCATAGGTGATAAAGAAAGCGAAGTTTAAGAGCTGTGCCTGAAATTCAGTGAGATCGAAAATAGATTTAACCTGTGCACTCAGCGTGACAATGAAGGTGGTTGCAAATCCAAAGATAAAGAAAATGGAGCCAATCACTGACATGGCCATCCTGTAATTGCTTGTTTGCTGGTTGAAATTAACTGACTTGTCGCTCATTGGTTAATTAGGTTTTGATTATTACTTAATGGTCCATGTAAAAAGTAATGTAAAAATAAGGTAAAGAATGCTTAAAAGCAATGATTATTTAATATGAAAATCAACATCAGAAAGTAACAATCCGGCTTATTATTTTGTTGATTAACCGGGTTGATTATCCTTAATAATCGGTTAATTTTAATTGGTTAAGGGTGCTCTGATCCATAATCCTGCCAACCGGAAAGGCCCTGCAGTTCTTATCCCAGTAAGGGGTATGGCTGTAAAACCAGTTGAGCATTTCCCACTGTTTCCCTTTGTAGGCAGGGTTGTTTTTTATGGTTTCATCAAATTCCTTTTTTAATTGAGGGTTTTCAGCTAACATATTCCTGGCCAACGGCTCCATCACATAGGTTTCACTGTATTCTTTTTGTTCGAACAGGCTATTGAAGAACCCCCATTCAGTAAGTGAACCGGTAGCGGTGGGTTCCAGTAAGTATGCAATGATCTTAGCGGTTCGCTGATTTGTGAGGATGATTACAGAACCGGCAGAGAATACACGGCTTTCCTTGCTTTCAATGGCTTTGGTGCGTACCATCTGACGGCCTTCAACAGGCTCAGGTTGGAACTTATAATCGTTAAACCTCAGTATGTTAACAGGTATTTCCGTCTCCGTTTCCAGTTTCATCATTTTGATACCATGTAAAGCTATCCGTTCAATCACGTCTGTCCACTCAACCGGAATGATATAGGCCAGGGGCAACTTGATGGTCTTATCAGGAGTAACTTTATCGAACATGGGGATTTTCATGGTAACCGGTTTTGAAGGATCATAAACAAACCAGTCGCCCCCGGTAAGGTCGCTCTTTTTGATGGTATAGTCATATCCTTGAAAATCAACCATGGTACTGTCTGTGCTGCTTGTTTTGTAGCCCACCGTTAAAGGCTCATTCCTGAAATTGGGGGATGCTGTGGAATTATCCGCCATACTGATGAGGGTTTTCAGGGTTTCACTCTGCTGGTTTACGATTTTGAGCGTTTGAACAGTCAGTTGGTACGCTGATGAAACTCTGGTTTTGTAATCTTTGAGCATATGCGTTTCAACCAGGATGGAAGGTCTGTTCTGAGCCGCTGCATAACCATGAGAAATAAGGGGAGGAGCCGCACTCTTTTCCATACCGCTTCGGGGGTCATGCCAGTTCCGGAATTCCACATACGGAAAGATCTTATAACCCTCATCTTTCATGCCTTTTACCAGGCGGGGTTCATAAATGTCATTGATCCAACGGGTGAGGCCGGAGTCAAGATTGCCGTACTTCTCTATCCCATAAGTCAGTTGATACTGATAATCGGCTCCGTCAGTGGTGTGAATATCAATAAAGAAATCAGGCAGCCAGGCATTATACATTTTTAGCCAGGCCCTCATTTCAGGAGCATCCGCTTTGATAAAGTCTCTGTTGAGGTTCAGGTTCGTGGCCGTGGTGCGCCATCCCATTTCCTTAGGGCCATTCTGGTTTATACGGTTGTAAGGCCCAAACCTCTCATGCCCGTCAACGTTGAAAATAGGGATGAACAGGATGCTGGCTTTGTCCAACAGTTCCTTATACTTATTTTGGATAACCATATCCCGAAGCAGCATGAGCATGGCGTCTTTCCCGTCAGGTTCACCGGGGTGTATACAAGCCTCTACCAGGACTACCAGACGGCCTTTTGCACGGATCAATGCGGGGTCAGTCAACCCGTCCTTATCCACAATAAGCATTTCTATATCCCGGCCCTGTGTACTCTTGCCGATAGTAGCGATGCTTATTAAAGGTGATGCTTCATTTAACCGCCAGCAGTATTGCATGGTTTCAGCATAACGTGGCGTTTCAGTATATCCTGATTTTTCGTAATAAGTTTGCCAATCTTGGGCAAAGAGGTTTAATGAGAGCAGAATCCCTGCTAATGTAAATAATTTGCGCATTTTTCCCTTTTTTCAATTTATAACAAAATTACCTATTTCATAAACACAAAAGCCAACAATACGGAGTTATTCAGGAACTATTCAAAAACTATTCTTCAGATACCTGATACCCACATAAAAGTTACGCCCTAAATACTCAATAGCTATGGTATGGTTTTTAGACCATTACGTTTTCGCTTGATGAGAGCCCATACAGTTTTAGTTATCTTCATGATCGTAAGTTTGGCTTATCTGCTATTCTGGTAGATGAGGGTCCATGCAGTTTTGGTAATCTTTATGATAAAGTCATTCATGACAGTATGTAAATGTAATTATAAATTTCGCTATTTTTGATTAACATTAACCAAATACAAAACTGTGAATTACCGTATAACTATAACCCTTATGATCCTGTTGCTTTGTCAGTGTATCAAGGCACAGCATCCAAACATGGTCATTTCGGTTGTTAATGGTCCCAATGAGCCTTCTATAGCCATGGATTATAAAAACCCATTCAGAATGATGGTCGGCAATAATATCGATGTGTATCATGCATCTGAAGACGGAGGGCTTACGTGGCAAACCAATACCCTGCATTCATCCCTGGGAGTGTGGGGTGATCCATGTCTGGTAACGGACACCCTTGGTAATTTCTATTACTTCCATTTAAGCAATGTACGTTCACGTGATTGGATTGACCGTATTGTATGCCAGCGTTCATCTGATATGGGAGTCACCTGGACAGATGGCAGCGGTATAGGATATATTCCGGGTAAGCAGCAGGACAAAGAGTGGGCCGTGGTTAACCCCATAAATAATGAGATTTACGTCACCTGGACGCAATTTGACGATTATGGCAGTAATAACCCTAATGACAGTTCTACTATCAGATTTTCCAAATCATCAGACATGGGAATGACCTGGAGTGAGCCGGTCAGGTTAAGTCAAACTGCAGGCGACTGTGTTGACAGTGACCTGACGGTTGAAGGGGCTGTGCCGGCAGTGGGCCCTGAAGGACAGATATACGTTTCATGGTCGGGACCGGCAGGTATTATGTTCGACCGTTCCATTGATGGTGGCGTTACATGGCTTGAGAATGATATTCCTGTTGACCCTCAACCCGGAGGTTGGGATATCGACATACCGGGTATTTCACGAAGCAATGGTATGCCTGTTACCGATTGTGACCGCAGCAACGGCCCTGAACGTGGCACTATATACATTAACTGGAGTGACACTCGCAATGGTATGGATGATGCAGATATATGGTTTGCTAAATCAACCGATGGTGGAAACACGTGGACTGAAGCTAAAAGGGTGAATGATGATGGCCCCGGCAAGCAACAGTTTTTCACATGGATGACGGTTGATCAGGTAACCGGGAAAATATGGATCATCTTTTACGACAGGCGTAATCATCCTGATATAGCTACTGACGTGTATATGGCTGTATCCGGCGACGGTGGGGATACTTTTGTTAACTTTAAAGTCAGCGAAGAGCCCTTTATTCCGAATGATTTTATATTTTTTGGCGACTATACTAATATTGCCGCAGTGAATGATACCGTCAGGCCGGTATGGATCAGATTGCATAATAATGAATTATCCTTGCTGACCGCATTAGTTGATCCTCTGGTCATCGGGACAGAATCTGAAGATCTTAACCCTTTAGCAGAAGCACAGGTTGTGCCAAATCCTTTCAGCAGTAGTACCGCATTCTCCTTTAAGATAAAAGAACCATCCATCGTTTCTTTAACAGTGAATGACATGACAGGCCATAAAGTAGCTGAGATTATTGACCGACAGATGCTTACTCCCGGTAAATACATCAAGGTACTGGAAGCAGAAGGATACAAGTTGAAGCCGGGTGTCTACTGCTTTGAATTGGTGGTTGATCAAAAGCATACCACACGAAAAGTAGTCTGTACTTCTTATTAATCAACCGGGAATAGTTTGGCATGATATTTTTTGTAATTTCGCAGCAATTTTTAAGTATTTATATAATTGCACAGAGCTGAATGGATGACAATATTCATCGTATTTTATTAGATATAAGAGGTTTATCAACTAAGTGCGGGATACGAAACCTTACAATTGAAAATATTTGCCAGAGTTTAGAAATATCCACTGAAGAGCTTGCCAAATATGCCCCTAATGAAAAAGTGCTGGTTGAAAAAGTGCTTGAGCTTGAACGTGAAGCTTTTATGTCAATATTTGATAAACACGATTTTAACGGGGTTAATGCTATTGATATTTTAATAATAGTAAGCCAGGAAGTAAATGCCCGCTTTCAGGATATATCACCTTCGGTAACCCTTGACCTTCAAACCCTGTATCCGGAAACTTATCAATTCCATATTGAAAAGCGGATTGACTTTATCTTTGAAAAGATTAAGATCAACATTCAAAAAGGTATAGAACAGGGAATGTATCGGAATGACCTGAGTATTGAACTCCTGTCGCGTTTGTATATCAGTCGCTTAATAGATCTTCATAATCCACTATTCTTCCCACCTGAAAAATTCTCTTTCATGCTCCTGTTTGAAGTAATGTTTGAGAACTTTATCAGAGGTATTGCTACTGATGAAGGATTACAGTATTATAGCCAGCGCCGCAAAACTTTAGAGCTTTCTTAAAGCTTTTTTTCGGCATTTATAATCCGGTTTGTTCCTGTAATCTTCAGATGCTTATCTTTAATGCATGGTCATTTTTATACTACTCGTATTTTATTGACTTGATGGGGTCAGAATTTGCTGCCAGCAGTGTATGGAAGCTCACGGATACAATGCTTACTAATACAACAACAAAGCCGGCAAGCAAATAGGTGATCCATGTCAGGTTAATATGGTAGGCGAAGTTATCCAGCCATCCTGATATCAGATACCATGAAACCGGAAAGGAGACCACGCATGCTATGAGTACCAAAATGAGGGATTCCTTATAGAGCAGCCTGACAATGCTTTCAACTGAAGCGCCTAACACTTTTCGTATTCCTATCTCTTTAGTGCGCTGTGCCGTTACAAATGACGATAACCCTAACAATCCCAGTAAAGCGATAAAGACTGACAGAAAGGCGAAAGCTGCAAATACTTTACCCAATTTGGCTTCTGCTGCATATTTATTGTCGAAGTGCTCGTTAAGGAAGTAATAATCAAATGGTCTGTTGGCACCAAAGCTTTCCCACTTTGATTTAATGTAATCGATGGTATAGTTTCCAAATCCTTCCTTTAGTTTTATGGTCATAATACTTAGCGGAAACCTGGGTATGTACAATATCATGGGTTCTACCGGATTATGGAATGAGGTAAAGTGGAAGTCTTTCACTACACCGATTACTCTGCGGTCAGTACCACCTTTACCATCTATACCAAAGCCTATATTGATCTTTTTACCCAGCGCATGATCTCCCCAACCCAATGCCTTAACGGTTGCTTCATTCACAATAACAGCGTTGGTTTCATCAGTGCCCATTTCACGGTTGAAGTTCCGTCCTTTGACAAACTCAAGCTTTAACAAATCAGCGAAATCATAGTCGCAAGGGATGTTGTTTAACGCAAACTCCACCATCCGGTTTTCTTTTTCAACCTTCATAACCTGAATGCCATTGTCGGCCCCGGGCACTGTTTGTGACATAGCAGTAGCCAGTATGTTGGGATTCTCTTTTAATTCTTTCCTGAAACTGTCAATCCGTTTCCTGAATGTGGTATCCTGAATCTCCAATACCATTATATTCTCCTCTTCAAATCCCAGGTTGGCACTTCTCATGTAGTTGAGCTGACTGTAGATAATGATGGTGCCGGTGATCATAATTACTGAGATGAACAACTGGAAGGTGACCAGCCCTTTGCGTAACCAGCCACTTTTTCTGCCGATATTGATTTTGCCTTTTAATACATTGGCCGGTTTAAAAGAAGAGAGGAAAAAGGCCGGGTATAAACCTGAAAGAATCCCTGTGAACAGGGCAACACCCGTGATGACCAGAAAAAGTCCCGGATCCTTAATTATATTGAGTTCCAATTGCTTACCGGTAAGCCCGTTGAAAAAAGGCAGTAACACCTGTATGAGCATCAAAGAAATAACCAATGCCAGGCCGGCCAGTACAAGGCTTTCAGTCAGGAACTGCCAGGCAAGCTGGTGACGGTTAGCCCCTGATACCTTTCGCAGACCTATTTCTTTGGAACGCTTTGCAGCACGGGCAGTGGCAAGATTCATGTAATTGATAGCTGCCAGTACCAAAATCATCATGCCTACTATTCCCAATAGGTAAAGGTAGCTGATATTGCCGACCGGCAGGTCGCTTGTCAGCTTTGAAGTAAGATGTATCTTATCCAGGCGGGTGGTCATGAGTGTAAAAGAACCATTGATCGCATCGCCTACAACTTTCATATACTTGTCATAAAAAGCAGGGAACTTTTGATGAATTGACTGAATGGAGGCTTCGTCAGCAACCTTGATAAAAGTATAAAAGCCCACATTCCAGAAAGCACCGGGCTCCATGCTCCGGTAGCGTTCCTGTCCGGTAATGGTAGCCAGTGATTCCATTGACATGAGTATATCAAAGGACATATGAACATTCTGCGGCAAATCTTTAAAAATACCGGTGACTTTATAACTGCGCCCGTTTCCTGCGATCAGGGTTTTGCCATAAGCTTGCTGTTCGCTGAAGTATCGTTTAGCCGATGACTCTGATAGTATGATTGAAAATGGTTGAGTCAGTGATTGCGCTGCATTCCCTTCCTTGAATTCAAGGTTGAACATGATGGGTGTTACTGAATCAGCAAAGTATGCTTTCTTCTCATAAAATTCCTTGTCCTGATATTTCAATACCATATTCTCGTTGCTCAGAAACCGGGCGTATGATATCACTTCCGGCATGTCAAGCTTAAGGGCCGGACCCAGGGGTAGGGCGGTCACCGCAAACTTATCATGCTTATTATTGACTGTAAAATCGCTCTCAAGCCGGTAAATGTTTTTATAGTCCCTGAAACACTTATCATACCCTGTCTCTTCATTGATGTAAAGCAGAATGAAGGCAGCGGCTGTTATTCCGAATGAAAGGCCAAGAATATTTATTAAAGAGTAAAATCTGTTCTTTTTAAAGTTGCGTAAAGCACTTTGAATGTAATTCTTAAGCATGATATATGGTGTTATAGATCCAAAGGTAAATAATTAGACGTTCAGGGATATTAAAGGTTACAAGTTAATAAATCTTTAATCCTGCACTCTGAAGTCTATTCTTGCACAACCGGATATCTGTCATTCAATTTTCTGAAGCCGATTCTTGTGCAACCGGATATCTGTCATTCAATTTCCAGAAATCTATTCTTGTATAACCGGATATCGGTCATTCAATTTCCTGAAGTCTATTCTTGCACAACCGGATGTCTGCCATTCAATTTTCTGAAGTCTATTCTTTTATTCCTGTGGATTCCAGCAAGGGGAACTGCAATTATGTCATATTTTTAAAATATGCATGGTTTTTGAAGACTTTTAGTTACTATTAACAGCTCATGTGTTTTAAGTGATAAATTCATTTAATTTTAGGATTGTTTAATAGAATAGTACATAAAACCCTCGAAAGAAGGAATAAATAAAGCCTATGACACTCAATGAAATCGAGCAATGGTACAGTAAGGTAGTTGAATTGCTGCGGCAGCAACGGGTATATGAAGCAATTGATCACCTTGAAAAGCAAACATCTGAACGCTTCCAGCCCGGTATCGATGATATCAGGTATACCTATTCAAATATCCTGGCATATACCGGTAAGGGGATTTCCGATCCTATGAGCCATACTATTTACATTAAACTGCTCATGTCACTCTACGAGTTGGCTGATATGATTAAGCTGCACCTCATTTCAGGATCAGGAAGCAAAATAGCTGCACTGAAAGCTGAACTCGACAAACATGCATTGCTTGAAAATGAAGACCTGTCAGAAAACCTTATGGGCCTTTCATTCGATAACGAGCTTGACGATATACTACACAATGCTTCATTATTTAACGATGAGTCAGAGAGCGAATCGGCTGTCCATCATCGTAAAGCTATATTCAGGGCTTTTATGCACCTTTGGCTTACTGATAAATTTTCAGAGAAGGATGAGGAGGTGATTACCCGTATTTTTGATAGCTCTTCCCTGCCCTGGTTTGAAAAAGCGATGATGGTAAGCGCCCTCACTCTGGGTGCTATTCGTATTTTCGACCAACGCAGAATCAGCGTATTAATTGACCTGTTTGGACATGAGGACCCACAGATTTCACAGAGGGCATTATTCGGCTGTATCATTTCGTTCTTAATGTACGACAAGCGGTTTTACTATTATCCTAACCTGATGGAGAAAATCAACCTCCTGGAGAATGAACCGGTGTTCCGTGAAGATGCATTAAATATGATTATCCAGTTCAACAGGTCGAAGGATACTGAGCAGGCAACCAGGAAGTTTGAAAAAGAAGTATTGCCACAGGTCATTAAATTTAATGAGGACCTCAATGAAAAACTTGATCTTGAGAAACTTCTGGAGGAAGGGGAGCCTCTTGATAAAAACCCTGATTGGGAAAAGTACTTTGACAGTCAACCTGAACTTACCAAAAAGCTGGAAGAACTGACCAATATGCAGATGGAAGGAGTGGATGTTTTCCTGAGCGCTTTTGCCATGCTCAAGGCATTCCCTTTCTTTAACGAAATCCCTAATTGGTTTATGCCTTTCTATTCTGATAATCATGCAGTTCAGGAAGCCATGGTCGGTGAAAGTGATGCATTTAAGGGGGCTTTCCTCAAGGGACTTGAGCTTTCCATGTATATGTGCAATTCTGATAAGTTTTCATTCGCTTTCAATATCCGATTTCTGCCTGAACAGCAAAAGAATATGATGGTACAAATGTTTGAAAGTGAAGCGGAACAACTGGCTGAACTTAAGGATGAGGAACTCTCAGAACCTGCCCTTAAAAAGAAACGTATTGCCATTCAATATATTCAAGACCTGTACAGGTTTTTTAAATTGCACACGCTGCGCCTTGAAACAGGTGATATTTTTAAGGGATCTGTTGATATCCAGGATTCTGCCATACTGACAGGGTTGATCAGTGACCCTCAATTTTACCGTACCATTGCTAACTTCTTTCTTGATAATGCGCACTATGAATCAGCATTTAAGCTGTACAACTATCTGATAGAAAAAGGAGAGAACTATGCGGAGCTATACGAAAAATCAGGATATTGCCAGCAAATGGAAGGTAACTATAATGAAGCGATTGTGATATATCAAAAAGCTGACCTCTTTGATACGAACCACAACTGGTTGATGCAAAAACAGGCTCAATGCTGCCTCTCGCTTGATAACCCCGAGGGGGCTTTACATTATTACCTTGAGTTGCTGGAGTTTGAACCTGATAATCAAAAGGTCATTGCCTCAGTTGGTACCTGCTATCTTGAACTGGAGAAACCTGAACAGGCCATAGACTATTTTTATCGTATTGAGTTTGCTAATTCCGGATCTTCAGCTGCCATGCGAACGGTTGCCTGGTGCCTGTTCCTGCTAAACCGTATGGAGGAAGCTGATACGTATTATAATCAGTTG
>Ga0172378_10001816_pt1 | contig 19823 bp, 21 predicted proteins | sample GrowelOW332metaG_FD_119755 | JGI IMG/M metagenome (GOLD analysis project Ga0172378, IMG submission 119755) | Groundwater microbial communities from an aquifer near a municipal landfill in Southern Ontario, Canada - Pumphouse #3_1 metaG | ecosystem: Environmental > Aquatic > Deep subsurface >... | reverse complement strand
GTCGTTTTGTTGGTTACGCTCGTCTAATGGTTAATCCAAATTATCGAAATCAAGGTTTAGCAACGAGATTAATGAAGATTTTTGATGAAAAGTATAAAGGTTATGTAATCATTTTCTTAGTTGATAAAGAAAATAAAAATGCCCAAAGGTTATATGCTAAGTTAAATTATGAGTGTTTAAGCTTAGAAAAATTCCCATATGGAGACTATTATGTCTATTCTAAGAACGAACTTAAGTAAAAATGGCAATTTTTTAACAATTTTAGCAGTTTTTATTTGTAATCAAAGCTGAATAAGTATATCATAATTATCGGCACTAATCTAAAAATTATGTCCCGGTAAGATTTAATTTATTAGGAGGATTGTGTAAAATGTTTAGACAAACAACAAATTTAAAGAAGGAAGAAGTTATCCGTAAATGGTATATCGTTGATGCAACTGATAAACCACTTGGTAGACTTGCAAGTGAAATTGCAGTTTATTTAATGGGTAAAGAGAAACCAACTTATACTCCAAATGTTGATTGTGGAGATTATATTATTGTTGTCAATTGCGATAAAGTATCTTGTAAAGGTACCCCACACAAAGCAGTTGATAAGAAATATTATAATGTCAGTGAGTATAATGGTGGACTCAGAGCTAGATCATTAGAAACTATGCAAAATAGTTATTCCGATGAATTAGTTAGACGTGTCGTATGGGGAATGCTTCCAAAAGGCAGATTAGGAAGACAAATCATCAAGAAATTATTCGTTTATAAAGGTGCAGAACATGAAAATTCTGCTCAAAAACCAGAAGTTCTTGAATTCAAAAATTTAGTAGGAGGTAAGAAGTAATGGCTAAGAAATTAGATACTTACTACGGAACTGGAAGAAGAAAGTCTAGTGTAGCAAGAGTTTATATTAAGGCTGGTAAGGGTGAAATTATTGTTAATGGCAAACCTGTTGATAAATATTTTCCATTCCAAACTTTAGTTCTTGATTTAAAACAACCTCTCACTCTCTTAGGAGCTGCTGAGAAGTATGATATCAATGTAGTTGTTAAAGGTGGCGGTTTTGAGGGACAAAGTGGTGCAGTTCGTTTAGGAATTGCTCGTGCTTTACTTGAAGCTGGTGAAGATAGAGCCGCTTTAAAAGCTAATGGTATGCTTACTCGTAATAGTCGAAGTAAAGAAAGAAAGAAGTACGGTCTTAAAAAAGCAAGACGTGCTCCACAATTCTCAAAACGTTAGACTTATTACACGTTTATTATTCGAAAGCAAGAGATGCCAAAATATGGCATCTCTTTTCTTATAATAAGCGATGTTGCATGTATGCATTTTTAGTATTCTAGTTTGTATATTATAGGGAATTTATAGAAAACAAGTGTTTCACTTTTCTTATTTAATTATAAAAATAGAATAACTTGAAAAATGCCGATTAAATGTCAATTATTTAAAATAATAAACTTATTGATTTTTATATTATTATTTTATATAATAATCAAGCGCGAAGTAGCGTAAATGTGGGCCTTTAGCTCAGTTGGTTAGAGCGTGCCCCTGATAAGGGCAAGGTCGATGGTCCAAGTCCATTAAGGCCCACCAAAAAAAGTTTGTAAAATTGTATGTGCGGCACCTTAGGGCGCTTAGCTCAGCGGGAGAGCGCTTCCTTCACACGGAAGAGGTCATTAGTTCGATCCTAATAGCGCCCACCACATTTTGCCGGCTTAGCTCATCTGGTAGAGCAACTGATTTGTAATCAGTAGGTGGCTGGTTCAAGTCCGGCAGCTGGCACCAATTTGAAATGTACCCCATTTATTGGACTAATATTGTTCAATTGATGGGGGTTTTATTTTACTTAAAATAGCATAGTTATTCTTTATTGATTTCTAAAATGCCTATTTTGATATTTTTTAGAAGATAAAAGTAGTGTAATTTTATCTTTATTTATATATAATTATAAAGACGTATTTAAGGAGCGTTTATTACTATGAAAAAATTCTTTAGTCGAGCTAATTCATATAGTTTATTACTCGATATTGCCTGTATTTTTGTTTTCTTTGCACCTTTTGTGTTATTAAAAGGTAGTGCAACATCAACTAACACTCAAACCATTTCTGGTTTCCAAGCGATTTTTGGTGGCAGTGGTTTTAATGGAATTTCTATTCCAGTATTATGCATGTTTATCTTTATCTGTGTCGCTGTTATACTCAATATGTTAGCTTATAAATTTAAAGCTTTAAGTTTTATAAGTTTCATTCTTGAATGCGGTACCGCAGTTTTAATGTTCTGTATTATTAAGCTTATTAATGCTGGTTTAATGATTTCGCCTTCAAGCTGGGCAATTAGTGTTCATGCAGGTAGCATGGTTGATGGAAGTTTATTAATCGTTGCTTGCTTATGCTCATTAGTTAATGCTTTCTCAATCTTTAAGAGATCTCCAGAACCAAAAGCTGTTGCTTAATATTTAAATATTGAATTACTAAAGCAAGGTTAAAAACCTTGCTTTTTTATATGCACAATTTAAATATTTTTTTATAAATTATTATTAAAATAGTCTAAAATTACGATAACCATCGTATTAAATTAAATAATTAGAAAATTAGCAATTACCTATTGACAGTGCTAAAAAGTATGATAAGATATAGTTAGCACTTGAGATTAAAGAGTGCCAAAAATAAAATACTTATAGGAGGTATTACATATGAGTGAAGAAAATAGAAACAACGAAAATCGTTATGAATTAGGAGAAGATTTTTTTAATCCATTATTTGATGCATTTATCTCTATGCCTATTGATGGAAAAAAAGGGAATCGATTGATGAGAACAGATATTGAAGAACAAAATGATAAATATCTCGTTAACATTGAGATGCCTGGAATTAAAAAAGAAGATGTTAAGATTTCTTTAAAAGATGGTACGCTTCGTGTCTCATATAAACAAGTTGTTAATGAAAACAACAATGATGAGAAACATCATTTCTTAAGAAAAGAAAGATTCTTAAGCGAAGGCGATAGAAGTTATTATCTTGGTGAAGTTGATGATAGTAAAGTTGACGCGACTATGGATAATGGAGTTTTAACTCTTGTTATTCCAAAAGCAAAGAAAGTTGATAATACTAGTTATATTTCAATTAAGTAACTAGGCTATCATAAATCCTTTTGAAAAAGTAAAAACTCGGTGGACCTATTACCACCGAGTTTTTATATGTCGCATAAATGCATTTTACAAAAATTAGTAGGATATATATCCTTTTTTATTTCTTTTTCGAATATATAATATAGAAGTATTTGGAGGAAGTTTTATGTTTTCAAAAATAAATTTAATTAATTTACAAAGCAAACTTAAAGAAGATGGAATTAAAGCTTATATTATTTTGACAAGCGATCCTCATGATAATGAGTATATTGCAAATTATTATATGGCTGAAAGATTATTCTTTTGTCCGTTCACTGGAGATGCTGGTCAACTCGTTGTTACGCAAGATAATGCATACTTATTTACCGATGGTAGATTCTTTATTCAAGCGGCTAAACAACTAAAAGATAGTGGTGTTACATTGATGAAGATTGGCGAAAAAGGGGTTCCAACAATTCAGGATTTTATTAAACAAAATAATTTATATCCTCTTGGAATTAATACGATGATAGCGAACGAAACCTTCTATGCATCTTTGAATTGCATTGGTGCGAAAATTGTTGATGCCGATTATTCATACATGATTACTAATCGTCCAAAATTTAGCGAAGCAAAAGTTTTTAAACTCGATGAAAAATTAACAACTTTATCATATAAAGAAAAAATTCATAATATTATTGATGCAACTAATAAAGCTGGCGCAAAAGCAAATCTTGTTACAACACTTGATGATATTGCGTGGATTTTAAATATCCGTGGTGATGATATTGATTGCACTCCAGTTTTCTATTCTTATTTATATATATCAAAAGAATTAGGGACTCATTTATTTATCAAATTAAGCAAGATTGATTTTGTAATAGATGGAATTGAGATCCACCCTTATGATGAAATTACAAAATTTTTAATGAAGCATGCTGATATCTCAACATTAGTTGATAAAAATAGAGTTAATGCTAAATTATTTAACATTTTACATAAGCCAGTTTTAGGAAAGAATCCTGCTTTCTTAATGAAATGTGTAAAAGGTCCTGTTGAAATTAAAAATATTAAAGAGATTCAAATTTTAGATGGTGTTGCCATGGTTAAATTTGGTTATTTCTTAAAGAATAATTTATCAAAACGTTTAAATGAATATGAATATAGTGCACAGTTAGAAAAATATCGTCGAGAATGTCCAAGACTCTTTGAACTTAGTTTCCAAACGATTGCTGCTGTTGGCAGTAATGCTGCTGAAATGCACTATGGACCAACTAAAGATGTCCACTCAACCGTAACTGATAGTGATCAAGAATTATTAGTCGATAGTGGTGGTCAATATTATGGTGGAACTACTGATACAACAAGAACATATGCTATTGGTAAAAAGATTACTCCTGAATATATTCACGATTATACGCTTACTTTAAAGAGTGTCATTGCTTTAACAAACACAATTTTTATAGAACATGCCTCAGGTATCACAATTGATATCCGAGCACGTGAAATTATGTGGAAAGAAGGCTTAGATTATAAATGTGGTACTGGTCATGGAGTTGGATATATTTCTAATGTTCATGAAGGTCCAAATGGTTTTAGATATCGTCATGTTCCAGAAAGAGATGATGGAGCTGAGATGGTTCCTGGGATGATTACAACTATTGAACCAGGCGTTTATAAAGAAAATAAATATGGAATTCGTATTGAAAATAACTTACTTTGTATTCCAGCCTTTGAAACTAGCATGGGTGTATTTTATAAGTTTGATACAATAACTTGTGTACCTATTGATACTAGAGCCCTTGATTTATCAATCATGAATAAAGAAGAAATTGATTGGTTAAACAACTATCATTCATGGGTTTATAAAGAATTATCACCTTTCTTTAAAGATAATTTAGATCTTCTTAATTATTTAAAAGAAGTTACAAAAGCAATTTAAAAGCCACCAAAAGGTGGCTTTTATCTTTATATTTCTAATTTAAAAAATAAATATTGGTGTTATAAAGGTAAAAACAAGGATAACGCCAACAATAGCAATAACTAGAACAATTATTCCACCAATAATTTTAAGAATAAATGAACAAAATTTAAGGATTATACCAAGTAAAATAAAAGCGGCAATAACAATTAATACAGTTAATAAAATAGCCATAATTCTTCTCCTTAAACTTGTTTATATTATGGGATATTAATCTTAAAAAACAACATAATATTTGTTTTGCCTATTCTTTTTACTTGGTATGTAAACTGTGCTTTACAGTTTTTATCACTTTTTATTAGTTTATAAAGGAAAAAAGAAGAGATTGTTATAGAATATTAACATGGATACATTAAAAGAACTTGAAGAAGAGATTGTTAAATTTGTTAATGATAGAGATTGGAATCAATTTCATTCACCTGAAAACTTAGCTAAATCTATAAGCATTGAGGCTGCTGAATTATTAGAATGCTTTCAATGGGATAATGAAATTAAAGATAAACAACATATTGAAGATGAACTAGCTGATGTTATTAATTATTGCATACAAATGGCGCATGTTTTAGGAGTTGATGTGAAAACTATTGTTGAAAATAAACTTAAACAAACCGAAAAGAAATATCCAATTGAAAAATGTAAAGGTAAATCTTTAAAATATACAGCTTATATTGATAAGAAAGAAGGTAAGTAATATGAAAGTAGGTATTGTAGTTGCAGTGGTTCGTGAATTTGAAGCTTTTTTAGAAGATTCTTCATTAAAAGTTGAACTTATAAAATCAAATCATCATGATGTTTACAAAACTTTAATAAATAATAACGAAGTGTTTGTAATTAATTCTGGATATGGAGAAATTGATGCAAGTGCAGCGACTCAATTATTGATAAGTGAGTTTGATTGCGAAATGATTTTAAATTATGGGGTTGTTGGAGCTTTAAAGAAAGACTTAAAAGTTAAAGACTTATTTTTAATTGATAAAGTTGTTCATTATGATTACGATGTCTCACAAATTGATCCTGTAAGACCACATCAATATAATGAATTTAAAGATGAATTTATTCCAACAAACAAGGAATTAGATAATAAAATAATTAAATTAATGCCAAATATTAAGTGTTGCATATGTGCAAGTGGCGATAAATTCATTGTAGATAAAGCGATAAAAGAAGATTTATCTAATCAATTTGATGCATCGATTTGTGATATGGAAAGTGCGGCAATTATTCGTACATCTTATAAAAATCGTATTCCTTGCGCTTCAATCAAATGCATTAGTGATACTTATGATGGCGATGGAAAAGACTATGAAAGCAATGTTGTTGAAAGTAGCAGTAAAGCTTTTAATTTAATAAAAAATCTTCTTCAAATTATTTAATTCAAGTATTTAATATCGATTATTTAAAAACTTATTTCTTTAAGTGCTTAAAATAATTATAATAATCATTGCTGGGGGTATGGCGGAATTGGTAGACACTCAGGTCTTAGAAGCCTGTGCTTAACGGCGTAAGGGTTCGAGTCCCTTTACCCCCACCAATTTAGAACGACAAAAGTGATACAACGAGTATCACTTTTTTGTGACAAACACCGCGATTAATGGGCCTTTTCTTGATAGGAGATCGCTTTGCCTTGATTAATCATGTTCTTTTCTTGGCATTTTAGAGGCAAAAGAATGTCTACTCGTTAAACGGTTTGCCCTAGGGGGTGAACACTCGTTAAACGGATATAGCAAAATATGTTATGAGATTTTCATTTGTAGTACTGTTTATCAGAAGTTTTTAATAAATAAAGCTGAAAAATAAATTGGATTTAAATGGACAAAATAAAGGACAACTATATGGACATCTTTAGCTTTCTTTGGTAAAATCTATATTAAAGAGGTGAAACTCGATGATAATAGGAACTGAAACGGAACAAGTTGAATTCAAATTGACTACCGGTGAAAAAAGGGAAGCCATGGAGTCAATCTGCGCTATTTTGAACAAGCATTGCAGTGGAACTTTGTATTTCGGCGTCGATGATGAGGGGTTTGTTAAGGGGCAGCAGATAACCGATTCGACCAAGAAGGACATTTCAAGAACCATCTCTGAATCAATCGAGCCAAAAATCACTCCCACAATCGAGGTTTTATCAATAGAATCGAAAGAGCTGATTAAAGTTTCGTTCTCCGGGCATAACAGGCCCTATTCCGCTAATGGAAAATACTTAAGCCGAGTCGGAACCGAAAACAGAAGAATGACGAATGAGGAACTGAAACGACTGATTAAAAACGAAGATTATTCATCGCATTGGGAAGACGAACTAACTTCTTTCGGCCCCAAAGACGTTGATGAGACGGCCTTGCTTGATTTCTTCAAGTCAGCCAAGGATTGCGGAAGACTTGAAATGGACACATTCGATAAAGAAAGGCTTCTAATTTCTTTGGGCTTATTGGTTGGCGATAAGCTAAACAATGCTTGTTTTGCTTTATTTGGCAAGAGTGCTAAAATCGGGCTTAAATTGTCAACTTATCCAACTTCCGATAAGGTATCGATTACTGATTTGAAACTAGTAAACGGCAATATTTACAATCTCATCAATGTTGCAATCGATTATGTTTTGAACAGAATCAATTGGCGAGTTGAGATAGGCTCTAGAAAAAGAAACGAAATACCGGAAATACCGGAAAAAGCATTAAGAGAGATAATTGTTAATGCTTTTGCGCACGCCAATTATGAAGTATTACCGGAAATAGAAATCGGAATTCATCCAAACGGCATTGAAATATACAATCCAGGTTCTTTCCCAGATGAGCTTACACCTTTTGATTTCATCAGCAAGAACCTTCCTTCTTATAAAAGAAACAAACTAATCCTTGATGTTCTTTTCAGAAGCAAAGACGTGGAGAAATCCGGAACCGGCTTTCAAAGAGTTAATTATTTATGTAACAATCAAGGAGTTTCTTGGACTTATAAAAAAGAGGCATATGGTTTTTCCTTTGTGTTTATCAGGTCAAACGTCCAATTAAATGTCCAACTAAAAGAAGATTTAACGGCACAAGAACAGACAATCTTCAATTTAATTAACGATAATGCGAAAATCTCAAAAGGAGAATTGGCTCTTCGCATAGGGAAGTCAGAGAAAACAGTCCAGAGAGCCATATCTTCTTTGATGAAGAAAGAAGTGATTGCTCGTGTCGGATCCAACAAAACCGGCTACTGGAAAGCAAACGAAAAAGAGTAATTTAAGGAGATGTGTATTATGGATATATCCTTTAAAGTTGATAACGAAAAATTTAATTATAGAGTCTGTGCCATCATAGTTTTTAACAAGAAAATACTTGCTATGCATGACGAGCGTTCACCATATTATTATCTTCCTGGCGGAAGAGTAAAAATGGAAGAAACAGCAGAACAAGCAATAATTAGAGAAATCAAAGAAGAACTTAATATCCCACTCAAGATATCTCGCCCATTGTGGTTGGTTCAATCATTTTTTAAGGAAGATGTTAATAAATTAGATTATCACGAACTGTGCCTGTACTTTTTGATGGATATATCGGAATCTGGCATTTTACTAAAAGGCGATAAATTTGCCGTTCTTGAAGGAAAGGATCCCCTTACTTTCGAATGGCTAGAATTTGCTAGATTGAAAGAGGAATATTTTTATCCAAAGTTTTTGAAGGAAGATATATTCCATCTTCCTGAGCATTTCACGATTCGTACAGAAATTGAATAGACTATCAAATTCCAATTTGCTGTTATGTAATTATGTTTAATCGATGGGTTCCTGTAAATGTATTATTGGCAGGAGTTCACTTTGTATTCAAAATGATGTACTGTTCAATTGTTAACGTAAAATATTGATATACTAATATCAGTCTTTTTTTGTTGTTTTTGGCTATTTTTTGATAGTTTTTCGAAAGTGGGCGGATGATGTCATAATTCAATCTGCCTCAAATGTGTTAATACACCTATGTAGAGAAGTAACAAATCGAGGCGCTTACGCGACTTGAAAAAACAAAGCTTGGGTAATATTGAGTTCAATTTTGCATAGAATAAAGTATAGAATAAATATAGATAAAGATACTTTCCATATTGTTGAATAATGATTAACAAGATACTTAATTGAATTGTCTGTAGTATAGAATTATAATTTTTAAGTAGCAAATAAATGAAAAGACATGAGATAAAAACCATTAAAAATCCAGATAAACTAAGTAGCTATTGGTTAAGCCAACCATGGCTAGTTTTATTTATAAGCGTAAGTGGAATTGTTTATAATATTGGCATGCTAGTTTTCCCTTATTTTTTAGGGAAACTAATCGATGGAATCAATGATTTTTATAATGGTGATTCCAATATAGAGAATATTTTTGTTTTGGTTGGGATTTTTGTTTTGTCTATATTTATAGTGCAATTAGCGCGTGCCATCAAAAGATATACGGTTCGTAGATTTGCAAATAATACTACGAGCAGCATGCGATTAATTATATGTAATACCATTCTTCATTTTGATAAAGAAACACTTGATAATGTTGGTATTGGAAATTTATTAACGAGAGCAGTATTTGATGTTTCTCAAGCTGTTGAAGGAATGAGAAAATTTACAACGGAGTTGTTTGATACTGGTATTTTATTCATTGTTTATTTTGTATATTTGATTTTGTTTGATTATAAAACTTCATTAATCGCTTTTATACCAATTGCGATTGCTATTTTGATTTCCTTCTTAATGAGAAAAGAAATCTTTAAAGCTACATCAGAATCAAGAAAGGTGAGTTCTAAATTATCTACTTCAACTTATGATCTTTTTGATAACGCTATAACTTATAGAATATTTGGACGTGACAATGATAATTTAAATGACTATAACAAAACTTTAGGAGATTACGAAAAGAAAACTGTTAAATCTTCAATCCTTTCGGATACAATGATGCCTATAGCAAACTTGATTGCTCTTATTGGTTTGATTCCGGTTATTATATTTGGTGCAAATCATGTCATTAATGGCGATTCTACGAGTTTTAGTTTTTTAACTTCTAGCAACACCTGGACAATTGGTGTTCTTTCAACATATATATCAACATTTATATTATTAGCTACCAAATCATCTCATACAGCAAAACTCTTTGGCGCTGTTCAAAAAGGTTTGGCTTCATGGAAAAGAATAAAACCAAATATTAGTGATTATACCTTATACAAATCAAGTATTCGCATAAATGGCATAGAGTTAATAATTAGTAATTTATCAATATGCATAAATGGGAATACCCTTTTCAGTAATTTAAACCTTAATGCAAAAATGGGAGAAATAATAGGGATTACTGGACCTATTGCTTCTGGCAAATCCGCATTTTTAAAAACATTTTTAAAAGACATTGGATACAGTGGTTCAATAAATCTTTTTGGAAAAGAGATTAGAGATTATAAGCAAGAAGAGATTTATGGAACGATTGACTATATGGGGCATAAGAACGAACTATTTACAGACACGATTAAAGAAAACATAGCGCTAGGAGATAAAACAAAAAAGGTTGAAGACTTTATTAATGATGCTGGATTTAATAAAGACTTAGAAAACATGCCTGATAAAGAATACACAATTGTTGGGAACGAAGGCGTTAAACTTTCGGGTGGGCAACAAGAAAGAATATCTTTAACGAGAACTCTTTATTATCAAAAACCCTTAATAATTTTAGATGATCCGTTTGCTTCCTTAGACAATAATACTGAAAAAGAAGTTTTCGCTTCTCTTAAGAAATATGCGAAAGATTCGATTATAATTATTTCTTCCCATCGATTATCTTTTTTTAAAGAATTGGACCAAATAATTGTTATTAATAATGATAAAAGTATAAGTATTGGTAAACATGAGGATCTTCTTAAATCATCAAAAACTTATAAAGAACTTTTTAGTTTACAAGATGTAGGGGAGGAAGCTAAAAATGAATAATCAATTTAAAACTAGCAAATTTATTTTTACTTTCTTTAAGAAACATTATGTTTTATTTATTTTACTTATTATTTCTGTAATCGGTTCAGCATGTGTGGCTTTATTACCATCTTTTGCTCTTCAATATTTAATTGATAATTTTATTTCTCCAGCAGTCTTAAATAGCGAAGTAAATCAAAGCTCACTAATAATTATGTCTCTAGTGTATTTTTCTACATATTTGTTGATTGCTTTATTTACTTTTTTTGAAAACTATATTATTGATATTTGCGGTCAAAAATTAATTCATGTCCTTCGTTTGAGTATGATTGAGAAAGAACATAGGTTAAAGAGTTCCTTCTTCTCGAACAATGGTTCTGGAGAAATGACTTCAAGAGTAACGGATGATGTTTATGCGATTGAAGTTCTATTTGCTAATGGATTTGTAGAAATGACAGTGGATTTGTTCAAAATAATCTCTATTTTAGCATCAATTTTTGTCTTTAGTTGGGTTCTTGGTTTATTACTTTTGGTGTTTATTCCAATTATTTTCGTGATTACACAAATCTTTAGAAAAAAGATGCTTAAAAATCAATTAGCTAACAGAAAAGTTTTGAATAAAGAGAGTAATAGCTTATCTGAATCTATTGATAATATCGAAACAATTAAAAATTTATCAAAAGAACAATATCGTGAAGACTCATTCCATGAACTATTAAACGAAGGGTATGTTATAAATGATAAAACATCTTGGTTTGATAGTGTTTATTCGCCAATAATTAATCTTATTCAAGCATTGGTTATTTCGCTTGTTACGTGTCTTGTTGCTTATGGTATTAATTCGAGTTATACAATTTTAGGAATTACAGTCGGAACTTTTGCTGCGGCATTAAATTTGATTACAGATATTTTTAAACCTATCGGAAATATTGGACAAGAATTTCAAACTATTCAAGAAGGCATTTCTGGAACAAAAAGAATTGAAAATTTCATGAATGAAAAAGAGATTGGCATAAAAGACGATTCAATTTCTTCAGAGGCAATTCTTAAAAACATCCAGGAATATATATTGAAATTTGATGAATTGAGTTTTCATTATGAAGATAGCGATACTCTAATTTTTGACAAAGCATCTTTTAATATAAAAAGAAATGAAAAAGTGGTTATTGTTGGAAGAACCGGTGCTGGGAAGACAACATTATTAAAATTAATTTTAGGAATTGTTGAACCAACAAATGGAGAAATTTTATTAAATAATTTTGCTACAAATAAAATACCTGATATAGAAAAGAGGAAACTATTTGGTTACGTTGAACAAGATTTTAGACCTATTCCAGGTTCAATCATGGAGCAAATTACTTTAAAGGATAGTTCAATAACTCTTGATGAAGTAAGAAAAGCTATAAAATCATGTTTTTTAGATGAGTATGTAATGAATAATATTGAAGGAAATTATAACGCACAATTTAAAGAAGAAGATTTTTCTAGAGGTCAATTACAATTATTAGGTTTAGCTAGAGCTATTGTAATGAACCCAAGTATTATTTTGCTTGATGAAATATCAGCAAATCTTGATTCGAATACTGAAAATTTAATAATTAATGCGCTTGATAAAGCCTTTAAGGATCGAACCGTCATCTCTGTTTCGCATCGTTTATCTGATAAACTTGGTTTTACTAGAACAATAAAAGTTGATGAGGGGAAAGTGTATAAGGAGTAAATAATATATGAGTTATATTAAAGAATTAAGGAACAAAGTTGGCCACGAAACAATAATTATGCCTTGTGCCTGTTTGCTCATCGTTGATAATAAAGGAAATGTTTTGCTTCAACACAGAGTTGATAATAAATTATGGGGATATCATGGTGGTTCAATTGAAGTTGATGAGAAAGTTGAGGATGCTTTAAAACGCGAAGTAAAAGAAGAATTAAATATTGATTTATTATCATATAGTTTGTTTAAAATTTATTCGGGGAAAGAGTTTCATTATACCTATCCAAATAAGGATGTTGTCTCTCCAATTGATATTTTATTTATTTCGAGTCAATTTAATGGAGATTTTAAATTACAAAAAGAAGAAATTGATGGAATTAAATGGTTTAGCATATATGCGATGCCTAAAAATATGACGATTGGATTGAAAGTTGTTATTAATGATTATATTAAAGCCTTTGAGGAAGGTCGAAAGTTTTAGCTAATTAATATTGACTTTTAAATGGTGCGAAACTATAGTAGTAAAGTAATTTGAGACTGAGTATCAAATTAACTTTATGAAAGAATATTCTACTAAACAAAAAGAATCTATAAAAGATTTATTAAAAAACCAAAATCATCGTTTCACAACAGATGAAATTTTATTAAGTCTAAATAGTGGAAATAGCCACGTTTCAAAAGCTACCTTATATCGCCAACTAAAAGAGTTAGTTGAAGAAGGAAGTGTTAAGACTTTTTATAATGAAAATCTTAAAAGGTACGAATATCAAGCCCTAGAGGTAACTCCTGAGTGTAAAGATCATATTCATTTAAGATGTAGCAAGTGCGGTAAAGTTATTCATTTAGATTGTAAACAAGAGAAGAAATTTTTAGAACATGTGAAGAAAAAACATGGTTTTGAAATTGATGTTGAAAACACATTTATTAGTGGTATTTGTAGTGATTGCGCTAAGGAGAAAAAATAATGTTAGATGTTTTTATAGATGCCTTACTAGATAGTCTAAAAGTATTGGCGGTTGCTTTTGTAATATACTTTATTTTATCTTTTATTGAAACTAATGTGTCTAAAGTATTAGAAAAAAATAAGAAGGTATCGCCATTAATTGGTTCTGCTTTAGGCCTTATTCCTCAATGTGGTATGAGCGTTGTTTCGTCTGATTTATATCTAAAGCACCACATAACCATGGGGACCTTAGTTGCGGTTTTCATCGCTTGCAGTGATGAAGCCTTGCCGATTATGTTATCAAATCCTAATAAAATTATTATGGTTTTACCATTAATTTTAATTAAATTTGTTTTAGGATTCGTGACCGGTTTTATTGTTGATCTTTTTGCGACAAAAAAAGATGACGAAACTGAAAAGCATTTAGAAACTTGTGAAGGGGAAACGGATATCCATGTTGGTTGTTGCAATCACGAAATTGATGATCAAAAAGAAAGTAAATGGCACAAGCATCTAGTGCATCCTTTAATCCATTCACTAAAAATATTTGCTTATGTTTTTGTGATTAATATGATATTTGGAATGCTTATCTATTATGTTGGTAAAGATAATATTGCTAGTTTTATTAATCAAAATAAATATTGGTCACCTTTATTTACATGTCTCGTTGGTTTAATTCCGAATTGTGCTTCATCAGTAATTATTACAAATATGTATCTATTAGATGAAATCAGTTTTGGTGCGACATTGTCAGGATTAATCGTTAATGCAGGGTTAGGAATTATGGTTCTTTTAAAGAATAAAAACGCCATTAAAGATACTTTAATCATAATTGGAATCTTGCTATTTGTTGGTCTATTAGCTGGATATGGTTTTTGCTTAATATTTGGTTTCTAATAATACAAAAAAGTATATATAATTAATGGTATGAAATTTATATCATTTAATGTTAATGGCGTAAGAGCTATTTTAAAAAAGGATTTTACTAGAGACTTTGAAAGTTTAAACGCTGATATTTTTGCTATTCAAGAAACAAAATATACTGAAGATTTGCATTTAGACTTTCCTTTTGCTCCAAAAGGTTATTTCACCTATTGGACTAATAGCGACGTTAAAAAAGGATATTCTGGAGTTGCAGTTTTTACAAAGAAAGAACCATTGGCAATAACTTATGGTTTAGAAAATAATAAATATGATGACGAAGGTAGAGTCATTACTTTAGAATTTAAGAATTTTTACTTTGTTGCATGTTATGTTCCTAATAGTGGTGAAGGCTTAGTTAGGCTTGGATTTAGAATGACTTTTGAAGAGGATTTAGAAAAGTATTTAACTGATTTAGATAGCAAAAAACCTGTAATTTACTGTGGTGATTTAAATGTTGCTCATGAAGAGATTGATATTAAAAATCCTGATTCGAATCATCAAAATGCTGGGTTTACTGATGACGAACGTGCGAAAATGACTAAATTATTATCGTTAGGTTTTACTGATTCTTTTAGGTATCTACATAAAGATGAAGTTAAATATTCCTGGTGGAGTTATAGATTTAGTGCAAGAAGCAGAAATGCTGGTTGGCGAATCGATTATTTTTTAGTTTCCAATAGAATAGCTTCGAAAATTGAGAAAGCGGAAATTCATAACGAAATTCAAGGTTCTGACCATTGTCCTATTGAACTTGATATAAATATGGAAGAATAAAATGAAACTATTGTTATCTGGTTTTGAACCTTTTTTAAATAATAAGATTAATCCATCTTTTGAAGTATTAAAGAAATTACCAAAAGATATTGATGGGAATGAAATAAACATCATTGAATTACCAGTTACTTTTAATGAGTCTTTTAAGGTATTAGAAAAAGAAATAAAGGTAATTAAGCCTGATATCGTTATTTCTTTTGGTTTAGCAGCTGGAAGAGAAGCGATTTCGCTAGAATCAACCGCATATAATTTAAAGAAATCTAGTGCTCCTGATAATAACGGGATTATTTTTGAGAATGAAGAAATTGTTAAAGGTGCAAATAAAGAAATCAAGACGTCTTTTAAAATTGATGAAACGATTACTAATATTGGTTCTAAAGACATTAAGGTATCCAATTTTCCTGGATATTATGTTTGTAATTTTGTTTATTATAATGTTTTGTTTAATGAAAAAAAGTATGGTTATAAGGGTTTATTTATTCATGTCCCAACTTTTGAAAGTATGGATACACTAAAAATGGAAGATTTAATTATTAAAGTTATAAAAGAATTGTTTAAAGAAAGGTCTAGATAAATTTATGGAAAACGAAAAGGATATTAAAAAATATTGGGATGATGCATATAGCGGACATAAAACTCCAATAAAGATAGCCAAAGATGAAATCGCAGTTGAAAATAATCTTGATCAATATATCAAGGATTATTCAATGCATGCAAAAAAGATTTTAGATTATGGATGTGGCATAACTTATAATCTTTTTCTTGCTCATTTTTCTAATCCAAATCTAGAATTAGGATTAGGAATTGATCCTTCAAAAAACGCAATTGATTTTTTAAGAAATACATCTGAAAAATCAGGCTTTAAAAATGTGTCGTTTGAGGTTGGTGATTTCGCACGAATGCAAAAGATTAAAAATGAAGATTTTGATTTTGTTATTTGTATGAATGTTTTGGATTGTATAACAAAAGATATAATGATTAAAACAGCGGGTGAAATAGTGCGAATTTTGAAAAAAGGTGGCGTTTTTCTTTTGAAAGTTAATTTTTATTTAACGCCTGAAGAATGTAAAAGGTATCATCTTGATCCAATTGGCGATGAAGCATATGCGCAAAAGGGTCTTTTTCGTATTGCATTCTATAAAGATAAATATTGGATTAAACTTTTCACTGATTTAGGATTAAAATTAGTTAAAAGTGATGAATATGCACGTCTAGAAAATGGACCAAAAGATAGAATATTTATTTTTAAAAAATAGAGGATATTTTTATGAAAAGCAAAAGAATTAAAGTAGTTAAAAAAATTGGCCTTTATGTTGATGAAGCTAGTGGTTGCTATTCAAAATTTAGTTATGAGGACAATCATATACTAGATACCGAATTTATTGATTATGTAGAAAGAAATGCTCATGAACTTGGTGGAGTTGATTTAGATAAATACGAAATAGATATTTATAGTCCATTTGTTATTTCTAATAATCAAAAAGAAATTTTTCTAAATACTTATAAAAGACATTATGAACAAATGCAAAAAGATGCAGAAAAAGAAGTGCATCGTTGCAATATTCGTGCAGGTATTCTTTTTCTTGCTGGTGCCGTCATTCTTGCGGCTCGTGGAATAATCGCGAGCACATGGACAAATGCTCCAGAAATAATTGATTTTGTTCTTGAGATAGCGAGTTGGGTCTTTATGTGGGAATCAGTTGATGTTATGTTCTTTTCGCGAAACCAAAGTTTATTGAACAAAGTTTTTTATGAACATATGTATAATGCTGATTTTTCTTTTATATATAAAGAAAAAAAGTCTTCTAAACAAGACGATCCATTAAGCCTTTCGTAACGTTTGGAAATAAGTGACTATAAGTATCTAGAGTTTGTTGGGTTGATGAATGCCTTAAATGTTTAGAGACAAGCAAAGGATTACAACCTTGATTAATCATTCTTGAAGCCATTGAATGTCTTAAACCGTGGAATTTAATTGGTGTAACTCCACACATATTTATATGTCTTCTCATGACAGTTCTTATATTTGTTCTGCCTAATCGGTGATTATTAAAAAATAATAAATCAGTTTCGTTATCAGGTTTGACTTCTTCTTTCCATTGCTTAAATTCAACTAATAAAAATGTTGGTAAATCTACAGAATCATTGCTGCTTTCGTTTTTTGGCGAGTTTATTTCACCTTCTCTATCCATAGATTTATTAATATCTACATAATTCATTTGAAAATTTAGATCTTCCCAAGTTAAAGCGTTTACTTCGCCCATTCTTAACGCTCCCCAATAGGTTAATAAAAAGTAGTATCTCCATTTTCGATCTTTAGTTTCGAAAGTATTGATAAATAAGTTAAATTCTTCGGGTGTCCAAAAGACAATCTTCTTTGATAAAACTTTTTCTTTTCTAATTGATTTAAGCATTCGGATAATCTTTTCAGCATAATTTGATTCTAAGTATTCTCGGTCTTCAGCAAATATTAAGATTTGTCTTAAGACTGAAAATATTAAATTCTTTCGACTAATGGATAAGTTTAAATTATAAACATATTGTTTAAAACTCATTACATTGCTGATAGTAACGGTATCAGTAACGAGTTGTCCATTATTGAAAAAGGGCATAATGTATTTATTTGATACGCTTACCCTTTCTTGGTAGGTCAACTTTTTATAAGTTGCCTTAATTTCTTCGAGAAAATAATGAGTTAGATAATACATTTCAATATTTCCTTTATAAAATAGTTTTGTTGTTTTTTCTGTTGTTTTTAACATAATTTTTTCCTCCTAGCAAAATATTTTCTAAATATTTTTGATTAAAAATATGGGAGAAACAATATTTATTTTTTTGTACCTTAGATAAGTTGATAGCAAAAATAACAATTAAAAGTAGAATTGTTACCTTGAAAAAACCTTGAAAAACATATGAAAAATGTTGCACATTTTGAATATTTACCTAAAATTATATTGTATTGGAGAAAATGTATGAAAAAGAATATAAATATTGTCCTATTATTTTTATTAAGTTTATTTGGTGTTGGAGCAATGATTTCCCCAATTGGAAAAGCTCTTGAATCAACATCTACAAGCCGAATTTGGAGTTATAGTTTGTATACTCGTTATTTCGGTGGTGGATATTCAGGTTCAAAGATTGGAAATTGCGGACCATTAACTTTAGCTTGGATTTTAAACTTAGTAGCGTTAGTTGTTTGTGTTGTTTTAATAATTTTGTATTTTGTTAAATATGAATTAAGCAGAAAAACTTCAGTTATTTTATATTCAATAATTTCAGTTTTTTATGTAACAGCGGGTGTACTCGTTCTTGCGACACCAGCTCTTGTTGGAAATACTGATAGTGCAACATTAGGTATTGGAAGTATTTTGACTAGTTGTTTCATGCTTGCAGCATTTATTGTTGGTTTAATTATTGTTATTAAGTCTTTGTTTCAAAAAGACGAAGAATAGTGCTTCTTTATTTAAAAAGCATTTGTAAATGCTATAATTTTAAAAGGTTATTAAGTTAACCTTTTTTAATGATTGGAGTTTTATGAAAAAGAACATTGTTTTATTAGTTGCATCTTTATTTTTAGTTGAGTGTTCTTTATATGGAACAAACAATCAAACAAATACCAATAAAAGAGATGTAAATGTCTTTGTTGAACTAGAAGATAGTTATGGGACTAGTGTTGATTCAAGAGATCTTGAAGAAAAAGAATTTTTAATTAAACTAAAAAATAATATTGGGTTAAATTATAGAATCAATGATAGTTATAAATCAGTAGCCAATATTTTAAACTTATCAATTAGTAGTAATGATGTTGAGACAATTAAAAATATAAGCGGAGTAAAACTAGTTTCAGAAGTAAAAAAATATGAATTAGATAATGATATAGAAGATATGTCATTTGATCCATATGAAAACACTAATAAACCTGATCAAAATTATTCTAAAGTTGATATGAATGTTCCAAGCACTTCTAATGGTGGAACAGGAACGATGATTGCGATTATTGATGATAGTTTTAATATTGACCACGAGATGTTTAAAGATTTATCGAGTGGTTATAAATATACAAAAAGTGAAATAACTAATTTCAAAAACGCGAGTGGATTTAATGCGAAAAATGCTGGTTATAAAGATAATAAGATTCCTTTTTACTATAGTTATGCCACAAATGACACGACCTTATCTTTTACAAGTAATAAGGATTTTCATGGCGCACATGTAAGTGGAATAGCTGGAGCTAATAATACAATTGAAGGAATTGCTCCAAATTCGCAACTTGCATTAATGCGAGTTACAAATGCCCGTGGTGTCTTTGATGAAAATGCTGTTGTTAAGGCTCTTGATGATTGTGCAAAACTTGATGTTGACGCAATTAATATGTCTTTTGGTAATTCTTTATTAGATTACACAATCAATGATGCTATAAAATCTTGCCTTGAAAATTTAAAAACTCTAGGAATTGATGTAAATGTTGCAGCCGGAAACGATGGT
>Ga0172378_10001815_pt1 | contig 19823 bp, 13 predicted proteins | sample GrowelOW332metaG_FD_119755 | JGI IMG/M metagenome (GOLD analysis project Ga0172378, IMG submission 119755) | Groundwater microbial communities from an aquifer near a municipal landfill in Southern Ontario, Canada - Pumphouse #3_1 metaG | ecosystem: Environmental > Aquatic > Deep subsurface >... | reverse complement strand
CTGGTCATAAGACCCTTTGCGTCGGCGGGAGTTGCCGGGAATACGACCTTGAGGCCCGGAATATGAGCGGTGAGCGCAGTCCAGTCCTGGCTGTGCTGAGCGCCGTACTTTGAGCCGACCGAAACGCGCAGTATTATCGGCATCTTGAGTATGCCTGCCGACATTGCCTGCCATTTAGCCATCTGGTTAAAGATTTCGTCGCCTGCGCAGCCGATGAAGTCGGCGTACATAAGCTCGACGATAGCGCGTCCGCCGCACATTGCGTAGCCGACGGCAGAGCCGACGATAGCGGACTCGGAAATCGGCGCGTTGAAGAAGCGGTGGTAAGGAACGGCTTCGGTCATTTTCTTGTAAACGCCGAACGCTCCGCCCCAGTCGCGGTTATCCTCGCCATAGGCGATGAGCGTGGGATCGTCGTAGAATTTGTCGATGATAGGCTCGAACAGACCGTCGCGGATATTGTAAAGCTTCATCTTGGAAACGGGCTTGCCGTCCTTATCCTTGGCGGTACGAACCTTGCCTGCAATCTCCTTGACGCGGGGGCATTCGTTCTTGGGCATGAGCATATCGGCTTCGCGGGTGGTGTCCATGCTGTGAACCTTCTGATTGGAGAACATGATGGACGCGATGGCGTCGGGATTGGTATCGAGGTTCATTCTGGGCGAAACATCGTCGTTGATGGCGAGCTTCATGATCGCGGTCATGCGGTTGATGATAGCTTCGTCGACAGCGGAGAATTCGTCCTCGGTAGCAACGCCGCCGAGAATCATCTTTTCGCGGTAAGCCTTGATCGGATCTGCGTTGACCCACGCTTCAATCTCCTCGGGCGTACGATAGGTGGAGGAGTCGGAGGGCGAGTGACCGGATACGCGGTAGGTTACGACGTCGAGCAGCGCGGGACCCTTGCCGGAGAGCAGCAGCTCTTTCTTTCTTGTAACGGCGTCGATAACCGAGAAGGGATCGTAGCCGTTGACGCGTTCTGCGTGCATCTGCTCGGGATTGAAGCCGGCGCCGAGGCGGGCGACCATATCAAAGCCCATGGTTTCGCCGCGGGTCTGACCGCCCATGCCGTAGAAGTTGTCGAATACGTTGAACAGGATAGGCATTCCGCCGTCGGAATACTTGCCGTCCATGCCCCAGAGCTTGGTTATCTGATCCATCGAAGCGAAGTTGAACGATTCGAGGACAGGACCGCGTCCGGTAGCGCCGTCTCCGGAGTTTGCAACGACTATGCCGGGCTTGTGGTTGCTTCTTTTATAAAGAGCCGCGCCGAGGGCGATAGGACCGCTGCCGCCGACAATGGCGTTGTTGGGCATCAGACCGAAGGGAATGAAGAAAGCGTGCATCGAGCCGCCCAGACCCTTGTTGAAGCCTGTGGTGCGGGCGAAAATCTCAGCGAGAGCGCCGTAAAGGACGAAATCCTTGGCAAGCTCCTTGATATCGGCGTTGGGCATATGCTTTTCAACGATGGAAAGTATCTGACCGCCGAGGAATTCCTTCATTATGTCATAAAGCTCCTTTTCGTCGAGCTTCTGAATGGAGGAAAGGGATTTTGCTAAAATCTCGCCGTGGCTGCGGTGAGAGCCGAACGAGAAGTCGTTCATATCGAGCGCGTAAGCCTCGCCGACAGCGGAAGCCTCCTGACCGATGGAAAGATGCGCCGGGCCGGGATTGTTGTACTCAACGCCGTTGTACATACTCTTGACCTTGACTTCGTTGAGCATGGTTTCAAATTCGCGGATGGTGCGCATATCGTGATAAATGCGCATCATATCCTCTTTGGAATAGATTTTCTGCTCCTCGGCGAGGGTTTTATTGTACTGGCACACCGGAATATCGGAGAATTTGATAAAACCGGATTCAAAGACCTTATGCGGGTCTACATATTGGCTCTTAGGCATTTGTTTTATCTCCTTTGTTATATTTATATGTTAATTTTTAGGGTAAACAATTAATTAGCATGGGTTGGATGTATCAGCAAAAGCACAAGCAAATTCGCGCAAACAATATATATATTGTAGTATAAAAGTTTTCGCCAGACCTTTTTCAAAAGGCCGCGTTCCTGCCTTCGTTAAAGCTGGAACATTGCCTCGCGGATCACCTCGCCCACCGTGGGGTGCGGGAATACGAATTTGCGGATATTTTCTACGCGCATCTCGCGTTCGACCATCATAGCGGCGCCGTAGATTATCTCGGAAGCATAGTTGCCGATCATATGGACGCCGATAACGGTGTTGTGCTCCTTGTCGACGATGATCTTGACGATACCGTCGCCGCCCTCGTTTTCAGCGACATAGCGTCCGCTGTAGCTGAGGGTGAGAGTCTGCACCTTTGCGTCCAGTCCCTTTTCCTTGATGCTCTCGCTGGTTTCGCCGACGCTCGCGACCTCGGGATTGGTGTATATGACGCTCGGAACGGATTTGTAATTCATCATATCCTTTTTGCCGAGCATATTGTTGACGGCAACCTCGCCCTCGCGGTATGCTGTATGAGCGAGCATGAGCTTGCCGTTGACATCGCCCGCCGCCCAGACGCCGGGAACGCTGGTTTTCATCTCGTCGGTGGTGACGATCGCGCCGCGTTCAACCTTGACTCCGATAGTTTCGAGTCCGATGTCGGCGCTCATCGCGCGGCGTCCGATTGAAACGAGCACGGCGTCGCACGGTGCGGATTCAGCCTTGCCGTTCATCTCATAGTTGACGCAGTTTGTGCCGACCGAGGTTACCTTTGCGGAAAGCAGGAATTCGATTCCCTTTTTCTTGTAATTTTTTTGCAGGATAGCGCCTATCTGACGGTCGGTAGGACCGGCGATATGATCGAGCATCTCGATAACGGTGACCTTGACGCCGATCGAATTGAAATATGAAGCCATTTCAAGACCGATAACGCCGCCGCCGATGACGACGAGCTTTTCGGGAACGCGCTTCATATCGAGAATTTCGCGGTTGGTCATTGCAAAGCCCGACGCGACAGACTCGCGCAGTCCGGGTATCGGAGGAACGGAAGCGACCGAGCCGGTGCAGATAAGCAGCTGCTTTGCGGTATATTCCTTATCACCTGCGGCGACGGTATAGCCGTCGGCGTTTTTGCCGGTGATCTTGCCGTAAGCGGTCACGACCTCGACGCCCGAACCCTTCATCTGAGCCTTGACGCCGCCTACCAGCGTCTTGACGACGCGGTTCTTGCGGTCGATAACGGCGGCGTGATCGATCTTCGCGCCGTCGAAGGTGACGCCGTATTCAGCGCCGTGCTTTGAATAATCATATATTTTTGCAGAATAAAGCAGAGTCTTTGTCGGAACGCAGCCTTCGTTTAAGCATACGCCGCCGAGCGCCCTGCCTTCGATAAGCAGGGTTTTCATACCGCCGTGAGCGGCTTTTTCGGCAGCATTATAGCCCGCAGGGCCGCCGCCGAGTACAATCAGATCATACATTGTGGATTATCCAGTCCTTTCAAAGTGCGAAGTGAATATTATATAGAAATTTAATAATTGTATAATAATGGTACTCAAAGAAACAGGAACATTAAAATGATATTTATCCATTTATTTATGTTCCCTCCACGCGAATTTACGTCTTTTAAGATGAAAATCCGCGCATCTCCTTAGAGCGCCATGAGAAGATTGAAATTTTCGAGGTTAGCGCAGAGAGCCTTGAGGAATTTAGCGGCGGGAGCGCCGTCGAGCGCGCGGTGATCGAAGGTGAGGGAAAGTCCCATCGCCGGATAAGCCGAACCGTCCGCCTTGACGCGGTAGGTGATGGTATCGACGCCCAGAATACCGGTCTGCGGAGGATTGATAACGGGAGTGAAGCTCTCGATACCGAACGAACCGAGATTGGAAACCGTGAAGGAAGCGCCCTTGAGCTTATCGGGCGAGATAGAACCCTCCTGCGCGCTCTTGGCAAGGCTCTTTGAGTCCTTAGCGAGAGCGGCAAGGCTCATTGTGTCGGCATTAGCTATCGTCGCGACCAGCAGACCGCGGTCGGTGTCGACCGCCATGCCGAGGTTGCAATGCTCAAAATAGCGAATAATGCCCTCGTCGGCGAGATAATGAGCGTTGAGGTCTTTATGAGCGGTGATAGTCTTTGCGACGGCGTACATAACCATATCGTTTAAGGTGATGTTCGGCAGACCCAGCTTCTCGGCGTTAGCCTTGAGCGACGCGCGGTATGCCATAAGCTGCGTTGCGTCGAATGAGGAGTTGAGGGTGAGCTGAGCCATTTCGGAAAGCGACGCGTGCATCGATTTCGCGATGACCTTGCGGATATTGGGCAGCTTGACGTCGGTATAAGCCGATGCGGGTGCGGCAGGAGCTGCGGCTGGTGCTGCTGCTTCTGCGACGGGCGCTGCGGCGGGGGTGTTCTTTACGAGCATTCCGTTATCGAGCAGCGTATTAACGTCGCGCTCTATAATGCGTCCGTTAGGACCGGTCGGAACAGCCTTTGAAAGGTCTGCTTCGGTGCGCTCGGCAAGATGGCGGGCGCGGGGGGATATCTTCATGCGACCCTCGGCGGAAAGCGCGTCGCCTGTTGCGGCGGCTGCTGCCTTGACCTCGGTCTTAACCTCGGCGGCGGCTTGCTCGGCGGGTTTTTCTTTGCCCTCAGCCTTGGGCAGGAGCGCGGAATAGTCCTCGCCCTCAGCGCCGATTACGCATACGGGAGCAAGGCAGGGGACGTCGTCGCCGTCTGCGCAGAACACCGCGAGAACGGTTCCCTCGACCTCTGATTTTTCCTCGAACGAGGATTTGTCGGTTTCATATGTAAAGAGAATGTCGCCGGCGGCTACCTTGTCGCCGACCTTCTTTTCCCATGCCGTGATGACGCAGCTTTCAACGCTTTGTCCCTGTCTCGGCATGATAACAAGTGTTGCCATTGTTTTGTATCCTCCTGTAAATAAATAACATATTTATGTGAATATTCCGATTATTCGTGTTTGATTATATCACTTATTCGTTAACAATAAAACACTGTTTTCGTAAATTCCCTTGAAAAACGCAATTTTGAGCCATCTGCACAAAACGCAAAAAATGATTTGTGCAATATCACCGCCGGCGGTTTTTACGCGAGGACTACCTCGACGCCATTTTTGAGCGCTTCCTCGGCGATATCGGGCGGCAGGGGCTTATCGGTGATGATAACATTGATCTGCGAGATCTGCGCGAAGGTATAGGGGAGAATTTTATCAAGCTTGGAGGTGTCCATGAGCACGACGACCTTGCGCGCCTTTTCGATAACGAGCTTTTTCAGCTCGCATTCGGAATAGTTTCCGCTTGTCAGACCGTTGTGGGCGCTCATTCCGGACGGAACGATGAACGCTATATCGATATTGATATCGCCGAGCTGACGCAGAGCCTGATTTCCCGAAACGGAAATGCTGTCGCGGTTGAGCATACCGCCGACGATATTGACTATCGGGCAGTTTTTCTTGATAAGCTCGAGCGCGATGTTCGGTCCGGTCGTGGTGACGGTGAGCCGCTCGTCAGGCAGCAGCGACGCGAGCTTGAGCATGGTAGTACCGGAGTCGATGAACAGCGAGCGCCCCGTTTCGATCATCGAAATGGCGCGGTAGGCGACCTTTTCCTTTGCGCCCATATTTTCGTTCAGACGCAGGCTGAACGCGTCCTCCATGGAGGTGGTGATGAACTTCATGCTTCGCGCGCCCCCGCGCACCTTGATCGCTTCGCCCTGCTCCTCGAAATATTCGATATCTCGGCGCAGAGTCATGCTTGAAACCTCGGGGAATAATTCCTCAAGCTCATGGAGCGACACAAACGGCTTGGAAGCGAGCAGCTCCCGCACCGTGTTTCTTCTCTCCGAATTCATATATTGACATCCTTTCCGGCATAATATTGTTTATAAAGCTGATTTCACGCCGCGTATACATTATATACGGCGTGTTTTGCGCGTATTCCGCTTGTTGTCACAGACGGACGTTAATATTCACATTATACTTATAATATTATAACACGATATATTTCATATGTCAACAATAAAGTTAAATTATTTGCTTTATTACAAAAAGATTTTACATATTAAATATCCTAAAAACCGGCGCGGCTTCCGCAAATGTGAAGGCTTATTTGCGCCTGCGTCAGATATCGCCGTCCCGCCCGCAAATAAACGTGTTTTTCCATTATTTTAGGGGTTACATTTTGACGCCGGCGCGATTATAATATAATAAGCGAACACAACGCCGCAATGCGTTTTCAATATATGATTTCGGAGGCTTTGACGTGGAACTTATCCTCATTAATAATAAGAAGCTCAAGGTTATGCTCACACCAGACGACATGGCGCGTTATGAGCTGACCTGCGAAAATATCGACTGCGAGGACGCGCCCACCCGCCGCGCCCTCCGCGCCGTTCTCGACGACGCGTCTGCAAGCTGCGGCTTTGACTCGCACGAGCGGGTGTTTATTCAGGTTTACCCGTCGCGCGGCGGCGGCTGCGAGATATTTGTCACGCGGCTCACCGGCGAGGATATCGCCGCGTCAGACGCTGAACCCGCCGATGGAACGGTGCGTTCTGACGCTCAACAATACGGCGTAAAGCGCATCACAAGCGCCCCGGCCGCCGTTTCGGACGTGCCGGACAGGGAGTATGGTTCTCCGCCCCGCCATACGCTTTGGCGGACGGAGAGCATGAGCGCTCTCATTTCAATGTGCGCCGCGCTCTGGCGGCTGGGCGGCTGCACTGCCGACGCTTTTTACTCGGACGAACGCTCGTGCGTGCTGCTGCTTTACGGCGGCTGCGGCTCGGAAGCGCTCGCCTCCGAGTTTTCCGTGCGCGTCGGGGCTTCGCTCGGAGCGGAGGAACTTTACTCCTACATAAACGAGCGCTGCACCCTCATCTGCCGCGAAGCGCTCGGGCGGCTCTCGTCACTCGCGTAAATAATGCAAAGCGCGTCCGTATCAGCGGGCGCGTTATTTTTGCGCAGTAAATTATAAATTTTTTATTTTTATTTGATTTATTCAAGGTCAGGTAAAGAATTTGTGGTATAATATACATCATAATCGGCGAAGGATTAGGAAGCCTCTGATTATTTCAGCATTGGCGTCGGCGAATTACACATTATTCAGATGTTCCTTAGGGCTTGTTCGTAAAATCGCCGCAAACGGTTAAATTGTATACAATATAATTGAAAAGTTTGTGTTACACCGAAAAATCCGAAATAAAAACTCGGATATATGGTTTTTATTTCGTGATTTTTCATTTTACGAGCAAAACTTAGCTTCGGCGGAAAATTTTGACGGAGAATAAAAATGTCACATACGGCAAAGGTCAGAGCCGCGTTCGCTTCAATGGTGCGCGGGCTTTGCATACCCGACGGCGCCGGAATCTGCGCGGCGCTTTCCGGCGGCAGCGATTCGGTGACGCTGCTCCACTGCGCGCGCTCGCTTGGCTATGAGGTGAGCGCCGTCCATGTAAATCACCGCATACGTCCGGGAGAAGCCGAGCGCGACCGCGATTTCTGCATTTCACTCTGCCGCTCGCTTGATGTTCCGCTCGAGGTCGGCGAGTTCGATGTTCCCGAAACGGCGCGGCTGGAAGGTAAAACGCTCGAGGAAGCTGCGCGCGACGTCCGTTACGCCTGCTTTGCGGAGGTATGCGCCGAACACGGCGTAAGATATCTCGCCACGGCGCATAACGCGCGCGATAATCTTGAAACGGTGCTTTTCAACCTTGCAAGAGGTTCGTCCGGCCGCGGACTCTGCGGAATACCGCCCAGCCGTCCGCTCACCGACGATGTTTTGGTCGTGCGTCCCCTGCTGCGCTGCTCAAAGGAGGATATTTTAGGCTATCTCGAGGAAAATTCGCTTGCCTATGTAACCGATTCGACAAACGCCGACACCGCGTATACACGCAATTTTATCCGCGCCGAGCTTGTCCCGCGTATGAGACGCATAAATCCGTCGGCCGAGTGCGCCGCCTCACGGCTGTGCGAAGCTCTGCGACGCGATATGGAATATCTCGATGAAAAAGCGTCGGAGCTGCCGGCCGGGCTTGACGCCGCCGCGCTCGCCGCTCTCCCGCCGCCGCTTATGACGCGTTATATAGCGCGGCTGTACGCCGAAATATCGCCGTTTTCGCTCGAATACGTTCATATCGAGGCGGTTTCGGCGCTGCTGCGGCGTTTTGACGGCAGGACGGTTTGCGCCGATCTGCCGGACGGAATATGCTGTGAGGTGTCGCGTTCGGGACTCGCTTTTCTGCGCCGCCGCACAGCCGATCTGCCGGACGTCAGCGCGGACGCGGATGAGATTGTGCCGTCGCCGGTTTTGCCGGATAAGCTCACATATTTCCCCGCCGACGGCTCATATTTGTATTTATCAGCGCAAAATGCCGATATAAACGAAAAATATATAAAAGAACACATAAATATTTACAAATTATTTATACACAAACAGGTTAGCTTTGATAAAATTATAGGGAGCGTTTATATTCGGGCAAGACAGGCGGGCGACCGCTACCGTCTTCGCGGAGTCGGACGCAGCGTCCGCAAGCTGATGAACGAGCTTGCGGTGCCGCCCGGCGAAAGGGACGCTCTGCCGCTGCTCTGCGCCGGAGAGGATATAATCTGGCTGCCGGGAGCGGAGGTTTCGGATATTGTTTACAAACGCCCGCAGAGCGGGAATATTTTTAATATATATTATATAAAATAAGGATGACTGTATATGCACATAAATAACAGCGACATTGAAAGCGTACTTGTTTCGGAAACCGAGATAAATTATATCGTGGAGCGTATCGCCGAACGTATCGACAGCGATTACAGCTATGTCGACGGAGTGAATTCAAAGCTTCTGCTGCTCTGCGTGCTCAAAGGCTCGGTGGTTTTTATGGGCGAGCTGATGAAGCGCGTCGCGCTGCCCGTCGAGATCGATTTTATGAAGGTTTCCTCATATGGCGGCGGCACAAAGACCACCGGCAACATCAATATCCTGCTCGATCTCTACCGCTCCGATTTCGCCTCGACCGATATCATCATAGTCGAGGATATCATAGACAGCGGCAGAACGCTGTCGTATCTCGCGGAATATCTGCGGCTCAAGGGCGCCAAATCCGTACGCACTGTGACCCTGCTCGATAAGCCCGAACGCCGCGAGGTCGATTTCCGCCCGGATTACGTCGGAAAAGTGATTCCCGACGTTTTTGTCGTAGGCTACGGCCTTGATTACGATGAAAAATACCGCGCGCTCCCATATGTAGGCATACTTTCGCCCAAGGTATACGAAAAAAAATGAGCCGCGTTCCCATAAGGCGAATAAAATACGCGCGCGGCTTAAAAATAAACCGAGGAAAAGAGGAATCAGCCCGAGCGCCCGGACGGCGAAAGCCAAAGGCGGCTGAATATAAATGAAACCTATGAAAAACAATCTGAAGATCATAATCTTCTATGTCGTGCTGATCGGCATCGTTACCATAGCGGCGGGCAGTCTGCTCAACAATATGGGCGGCGAATCGATACTGTACAGCGATGTGGTCACTCTGTTCAAGGAAGAACAGGTAAAGGCGTTTGAGATAGACGATTCAAATAATATGACCATTATCACGCAGAACGATACCGTATATAACTATCGTCTGCGCGATATAAGCTGGTTTTACAGCGATTTAGACGAGCTTGTGCTCGATCAGTATGACCGGGGCATCATAAAGGAATACGATATGCCCGCGCCCGCCGATATTCCGTGGTGGGTGTCGCTGCTGCCGTATGTTATCGTCATAGTGCTGTTTGTGGTGCTGTGGATATTCGTCATGAATTCGGCGAGCGGACGCGGTGGCAAGATGAATTCGTTCGGCAAGGCGAAGGCAAAGCTCGGCTCAGACGAAAAAAAGAAGGTTTACTTCAAGGACGTCGCCGGAGCGGACGAGGAAAAAGCGGAGCTTAAGGAGGTCGTTGACTTCCTGCGCGATCCCGCGCGCTTTACTAAGCTGGGCGCGCGCATTCCGCACGGCGTGCTGCTCGTCGGCCCTCCCGGCACGGGTAAAACGCTGCTCGCCAAGGCTGTCGCCGGAGAAGCCGGAGTGCCGTTTTATTCGATATCCGGTTCAGATTTTGTGGAGATGTACGTCGGTGTCGGCGCGTCGCGTGTTCGAGATCTGTTCGATACCGCGAAGAAAAGCCCCGCGTCGATAATTTTCATCGATGAGATAGACGCCGTCGGACGTCACCGCGGAGCTGGACTCGGCGGAGGACACGACGAGCGCGAGCAGACGCTCAATCAGCTGCTTGTCGAGATGGACGGCTTTGGCGGCAATGATGGAGTTATCGTTATGGCGGCGACAAACCGTCCCGACATACTCGACCCCGCGCTGCTGCGTCCGGGACGCTTCGACCGTCAGATAACGGTCAACTATCCAGATGTCAAGGGACGCGAGGATATACTGCGCGTTCATTCGCAGGGCAAACCGTTTGAAAACGACGTCGATCTCGGCATTATCGCAAAGACCACGGTCGGCTTTACCGGCGCGGATTTAGCAAACCTCCTCAACGAAGCGGCGCTGCTCGCCGCGCGCAAGGGCAAGCTGCTCATCGGTATGAACGATATCGAGGAGGCTACCATCAAGGTACTTGTCGGTCCGCAGAAAAAGAGCCATATCATGACCGAAAACGAGCGCCGCCTGACCTCGTATCACGAAGCCGGACACGCGATCGTAACGCATATCATACAGCCGAATACACCGGTGCATCAGATCTCGATAATACCGAGCGGACGCGCGGGCGGCTATACCCTCTCGCTTCCCAAGGAGGACCGCAGCTATTCGACTCGCGGCTATATGGAGAACGAGATCACAACGCTGCTCGGCGGACGCGTCGCCGAAGCTCTCAAGCTCGGTGATATCTCGACCGGAGCGTCAAACGACCTTCAGCGTGCGACTCAGATGGCGCGCGGCATGGTGACGAAATACGGCATGAGCGATCAGCTCGGCCCGATCGTATACGGCAGCGAGCACAGCGACGATGAGGTTTTCCTCGGCCGCGATTTCAACAACAGCCGTAATTATTCGGAGGAAACCGCGTCGGTCATCGATACCGAGATCAAGCGCATCGTCGGCACGGCGTATGAAAGCGCCAAGGAGATTCTTACAAAATACGACGCAAAGCTCGAATTTATCGCTGGTTATCTCTATAAAAATGAAATAATGGACGAACAGCAGTTCACCGCCGCCATGACGAGCGACGTTACGGCAGAGCAGCTCGAGGCGATGGTCGCCGAGAAGAAGCGCATCAGCGATGAGGAAAACCGTGTACGCCGTCAGCGCGACGAGGAGGAAAACGCCCGCCGTGAGGAGGAGCGCCGCCGCGAGGAAGAAAAGAATCACAAGAGCCACATGGAATCCTTCGCCGAAACGCTGCGCGATCATAATGATCATAATGATCATAATGATCATAACGATCATAACGATCATAACGCGCAGGGCGGAAGCGGAGATAATAACGGCAACGGCGATAACGGCGACAATACCGGAAACGGCAAATAATCAGATCCGGCGTCAGCGGCTCGACCATATAAACTCAAAACAGCATATTTTAACGGCGGGAGATCTCTCCCGCCATGTGTTTTTCACGGCTTAGGGGGATACGCCGCGAATATAGGGGACGCGGACGCCGGAATAAAGCCGGACGTACCGCAGATGATTTTGGAGGATTATGACAATGCAGGATATTTACGACAAGTGTCCGACATACTTCAGCTCGACAGTGACCATTCGCGCGCTCGATGAATTCGACGCGGCAGGGCTGCTCGAGGTCTATTCGGACGAAAAAGCCGTTCCGTTTTTCAATTCGGACAACTGCGACGGCGACGATTTTCATTATACCGATATCAAACGAATGCAGAAGGCGGTCGCTTTCTGGCAGCAGTCATACAAAAACGGCGATTTCGTGCGCTTCGCGGTGACCGACAACATCACAAACGATATCATAGGTACGCTCGAAATGTTCAATCGCGGGCCGCTTTCCGCGATCGAAGCCGCCGGCGACGAGCTTGCCGCCGAGGAGCTTAGCGCCGCGGACCATGGTGTGCTGCGCATCGATCTCCGCTCGTCCTATGAGCGCGCTGACGTCGTGCGCGAGCTGCTCGCTGTCATAGCCGACAGCTTTTACACGGCGTTTGATGTGAGATATATCCTGACAAAAGCGATACCGCAGGCGTCGGAGCGAATAAAGGCGCTTGAGGAAAGCGGATATCGTCCGTTCGGCGGGCGGCTCGGGGGAAAATTCGAACATTATTATATAAGAAGAAAAATTTAAGCGCAGAGCCGCCGCCGTTTATGACGGCGGCTTTTTTATGTCCGCACGATATGTAAAAATCAAGTATAATTTACGATTAATTGCGGTGATATGTATTGAAGTGCGGCGAAAAATGTGTTATAATGTAGTTTCAAAATAAAAACGCTGTACATAAAGGAAGTATGAATTACCTATGGCTGAGCTGAGATGGAATCCGATGATAAACGACTGGGTGATGATCGCGTCGAACCGTCAGAACCGCCCCAATATGCCCAAGGATTGGTGCCCCTTCTGTCCGTCCGATGAAAACGATAACGTTCCTCGCCATTACGACGTTTATAAATATGACAACGATTTTCCCGCCCTTTCACAGGAGCCGCCCGCACCAGAGCATCCGTATACAGACCGCGCGGGCGATATTTACAAGGTTGCGCCGTCCTATGGCAAGTGCGAGGTCATACTGTTCTCACCGGAGCATAACGGACGGCTCTGCGAGCTTTCCGTTCCTCATATCACAAAGCTCGTCGACCTTTGGGTGGAGCGCTTTGAGGCGATGTCCGCCGACAAAAACATCAAATATGTGTTCATATTTGAAAACCGCGGAGAAGCGGTCGGAGTTTCTATGCCTCATCCGCACGGTCAGATATATGGCTTTTCGGTTCTGCCGAAAAAAATGGAGCTTGAGCTGCAAAGCGCACGTTCCTTCAAGGAGGAACACGGCGAATGTCTATTCTGCCGCATAAATGAGGAAGAAGCTGCGTTCGGCGAACGCGTCGTCTGCGAAAACGAGGATTTCATCGCGTATATCCCATTTTTCGCCGATTATGCCTACGGTACATATATCGCGGCGAAGGCTCACAAGCAGAATATCGCGCAGTTTAACGCCCGCGAACGCGAAAATCTCGCGCGTATCATCAAACAGGTGACAGGCGCATACGATAATCTGTTCCCGGAGCTGCCGCGCTTCCCATATATGATGTGTATGCACAACTGTCCGGTCAATCTGGACGAAAGCTATGGCAATACCGACGAATATTATCACTTCCATATCGAATTTTATCCCCCGATGCGCGACGCCGTCAAGCAGCAGTTTATGGCGTCGAGCGAAACCGGCGTCTGGGCGCACTGCAATCCCACCGCCCCCGAAGCCAAAGCCGCCGATCTTCGCGCCGCGCTTGAGCGGATGGAGAACGGAGACGGGGACGGGGATGCGCTTCTTTCTTGAAAGAAAGAAGCAAAGAACTTTTTTTGAGGGTTATATTATTTTTTGTCTGCACGAATTTGGTAGAATTAAAATTCTGCTTGCATAACAAAACACACCAACATATATTGAAAGGATAAATCATCATGACAATTCTCGTAACAGGCGGCGCCGGATATATCGGCAGCCATTGCACAAAGATCCTTTGCGAGCGCGGTTTTGAGGTCGTCGTCGTCGATAATATGGCAAAGGGACATCCCGAAGCTGTCGACAAAAAGGCTAAGCTGTATGTCGGTTCTATCGGCGACCAAGCGCTGATGGATAAGGTTTTCACCGAAAACAAGATCGACGGCGTTATGCACTTCGCCGCGTTCTCGCTTGTCGGCGAATCTATGCAGAAGCCGTATGAATATTATAAAAACAACGTCGGCGAATCGATGAGCCTTTTCCATTCGATGGTGGAGCACGGCGTGCTCAATATCGTTTTCTCCTCCACCGCCGCGACCTATGGTCAGCCCGAGGACGAGATCATTACTGAAAAAACCCCCAACGCGCCGATCAATACCTACGGCGAAACCAAGCTTTCCATCGAAAAAATGCTCAAATGGTTCGGCGTCGCCTATGGGCTTCATTATACCGCCCTGCGCTATTTCAACGTTGCGGGCGCGTATCCCGACGGTTCGATCGGCGAAGCGCATGATCCCGAAACGCATCTTATACCGATCGTTTTGCAGGTCGCGCAGGGCAAACGCGAGCGCATGAAGGTGTTCGGCGGCGATTATCCGACGCCCGACGGCACCTGCGTCCGCGATTATATCCACGTTGTCGACCTCATCGACGCGCATATCCGCGCACTCAATCGTATGCTTGAGACCGGCAGCAGCGATATTTTCAATCTCGGCACAGGCGGCGGCTATTCCAATCTCCAGATAATCGAAACCGCGCGCGCCGTCACCGGTCACGCTATTCCCGCCGATATCGAAGCGCGCCGCCCGGGCGATCCGCCTGTACTCGTCGCGTCGAGCGCAAAGGCGGAGGATATACTCGGCTGGAAGCGTCAGTACGGCATTGAGGATATCATCTCCCACGCGTGGAAATGGCACAGCTCGCACCCGAACGGCTACAATAAATAACGTAATTTCGACAATATAAAAACATGTACGCGCTTTCCTGAAACAAAGCTGTGAATAGAGCTAAAACAATAACAATATGGCAATACTCATATACTCTGTATAAGTATTGCCATGCTTTTTGTAAAAAAGACGCGTACCCCTGCACCGCCTGCGCGGTGTGTACATTGGAGGAATATCACATGATACTCTGCATAGCAGCGGCTCCGTGCAAGGTTTGATAAGGCGTCAATGCATGGAGCGGTAAGCCGTAAAGCGGCATAACGCCTTTCCGACCTTGCGTTTAATAAGTTTTTTATTAAATTTAAGGAGCAAGGTCAATGAAAAAAATTATTGAAACTCTTAAAGAGCTGAAAAGCTTTTTAATATTGTGGTCTACGCAGGCCTTTTCAGCGCTCGGCAGCTCGATGACCGGTTTTGCGCTAATTATATGGTCTTATCAGCAGCAAGGCTCGGCGCTCACGACAGCGATGCTCACCGTTTGTTCCTACGCGCCCTATGTGCTGATGAGCATTTTCGCGGGCGCATTATGTGATAAATGGAATAAAAAGGCGACTATGCTCGTCTGCGATACCCTCGCGGCGCTGTCGACCGTCGCCGTCATGCTGCTGCTTATCGCCGGACGGCTTGAGATTTGGCACATTTATCTGCTCAATGCCTTGGGCGGACTTATGAACACCGTTGCGCGTCCCGCCGCTGATGTGACGGTCACGCTGCTGACGCCAAAGCGCCATTATCAGCGGGTGAGCGGACTTCAGTCCTTCTCAAATTCGCTGGTGAACATATTAGCGCCCGCCGCCGCGACGGCGCTGCTCACCCTCGCCGGAATGACGGCGGTGATAATATTCGATCTCGCGAGCTTCACGGTCGCGTTTATCTCGCTGCTCTGCTTCGTTAAAATTCCCGAGACGGCGAGCGGCGGCGAAAAGCGCGAGCCGATACTGCGCTCTACGGCGGCGGGACTTCGTTTTCTCGCTCATAACCGGGGCATACTCGATCTCATTCTATTCCTCGCGGCGATCAATTTCACCGCGTCGATATATAACGCGGCGCTGCCCGCGATGCTGCTTTCGCGCGGCGGCGGGAGCGAGCTTGCGCTCGGCACGCTCAATACCGTGACCGGCGTCACAATGCTCGTCGGAAGCGTGCTGCCGTCGTTTTTGCCCGCGCCGAAAAGTCGGGTGCGCGTCATCTGCAACTCGCTGCTCATATCGATGAGCACCGAAAATTTCTTTCTCGCGCTCGGACATTCGCTGCCGGTATGGTGTATCGGAGCGTTTCTCGGCTGGCTCGCGATACCGCTTATGAACGCAAATATGGACGTTTTGTTCCGCGAAAATATACCGCTTGAAATGCAGGGGCGGGTGTATTCGGCGCGGAATACCCTTCAATTTTTCACAATACCGCTCGGCTATCTGATGGGCGGAGGGCTGGTCGACCGCGTGTTCGAGCCGTTTATGGCGTCGCAGGGGTCGGACAGTATCCTAATCGCCGTATTCGGCTCTGGCAAAGGTACGGGAGCGGCGCTGCTGTTTTTCGTCATTGCCTTTATCGGCGTTATAACCTGCCTTATCTTCCGCCGCGATCCGCACATATGGGAGCTTGACAAGCCGCGCGATATCGACAAAAACGCGTAACAGAGTCACAGATATAACGCAAAAAGCGACGCCATGCCGTAAGGCATGGCGTCGCTTTATATGTAAAACGAGAATACGCGCTCAACAACACTCCAACAACAAAGTTAAAAAATTCATGTCAAGCAATTTCCGCCAAACAAAATAATATAAACCCCTTTATCAAAGTTCTTGCCAGGCTTCTTTCAAGAAGCCGCGTCTCCCCGCGTCCCCTATCAGAGAACGTATTTGTTGGTTTCGTCGGCGATGTAGGATTTTTCGAGCAGCTCGGTGAGGGCGATAGCGTCGTCGATGCCAAGTCCCTCGGGCGAGGGCTTGCCCTCGGCGCAGGCGTGCAGCCACTGAACGAGCGGTATCGGGTGATTTTCGGGCAGCGTCGGATGAATCCAGCCGCGCACATATTTTTCGCTGTTCTTCGATATGTACTGAACGTCTCCGCCGACCGCGAGGAGGGTGGCGTCCGAGCCGTAAATCTCGATCATTTCCTTTGTAGCATAGGTGATGAAGCTCGTTTCGCCGATGCCGAGCGCGCCGTTTTCAAATTCGACGGTGGCGAGGGCGTTTTCGTCGACCTTAGAGCCGAACGGAGCGTTGAACATACCTGTGACGCGCTTTGGCTTGCCGCCGAGGTATGCGAGGGTATACATCGGATGGCAGCCGAGGTCCATCATTGCGCCGCCTGCCGCGTCCTTCTTCTCAAACCAATATTCGGGAAGCCAGCCGCCCGATACGCCGTTGTGACCGTTGCGGATACGAATGAGCGAAATCTTGCCGAATTCGCCCGCTTCGATCATGCGCTTTGCGAACTGAACGATGCCTGTGCCGCGCATGGGGTAGGAGATAACGAAGGTTTTGCCGCTCGCGACGACGGCAGCCTTGACCTCCTCGCACTCGGCGACGGTGGGGCAGAGCGCCTTTTCGGTGAAGATATGCTTGCCGGCTTTTGCGGCTTTGATAAGCACATCGTGGTGCATGGTGGTGGGGGTGTCGCAGGCGACGGCTTCAACATCATCGCGTGCGAGCAGGGCGTCGAGATCGGCGACGAAATCGCAGCCAAGCTCCTTCGCCCACGCTTCACCGCGCGCAATATCATCGTCCCAGACGCAGGTTATCTCGGCGACGCCGGAATTTTTGATGGTATTGGCATAACCGCCCGCGTGGACGTGCCATTTTGAAAGCATTGCAACCTTTAACATTGTAAATCCTCCGTAATATATATATTTGTGAAAGCTGATATTTTTACGCCGCCTCGGTAAAACTGCGCATATGTATGCCGCCGGCGACCGGCACTGCGCCCTCGGCGAAGGTTATATCGATTCTGACCGCCGACATACCCGCTTTGAGCGTATAGAAAGCGTTCTCACCGCTTATGCGCACGTCGTCCATCACGGAAACGCCGTCGAGCGTCACATCTTCGACATGATAGCCGTCGTTTGCGGTGATTTTGAATATTCGCGTGCTGAAATACGGCATAAAGAAATTTTCCGAGCAGTCGACAGCGCCCATATCGGCGTTGTTGACCGTAACATTAACGCGGCGGGCGGCGTTTCCGACGACGGGGATATAATCGTCCTCCGGCTCGTCGTAGTATTTAATCGAAGGGTCGTAACTTCCGACCACAAGCGATCTACCGTCCGCACTTGGAACGAGCGAATAGGTATTTTGAAGCTTCATAATGCCATCCGGCGTCCGCGTATAGACGTTAAGCCGGAAATTGCGCGGATTTGGCGTCACGCCCTCGGCGTAGGAAACGATATTGCAGCCGAGTATATCTCCCGGGATGGTATTATTAACGCCGAGCGTGCGTGTCAGCCGGCTCTGGGGGGCGAGTATTTCTCTTTGATAAAATACATCAACATCAAATGTTGCAGCTGAAAGTGACTTCGCAACAGCTATTGGCGCGCCGTCGTTAGCATTTTCAATGGGGTCTGCAATAAAGTGCGCGTTGGTGCTGCTTGTGCCGCCCAAAACCGCAGTGCCGCCGGGCGCAATATTTATTGCGGATGACGAGGCGATTGCAACGTTTCCGTCGGTCATGTCAAATACACCGCCAACGTTAATTTTGCTGTCGGGCAATCCTGTATCAGTTTCGAGCTTTGTTATGGTCATTTTAGCTTTATATGTTATTTCCATTACTTCCCTAATAATTTTTATATCAGCTTTGTCCTGATTATTGGATATAGTTATATGTCCGGATTTATTAGTAAGATACACGGCTATGATTGTATTTTCAAATATATATAAATTATCATTAAAATTATTATCGAATATTTCCATTTCATAGCCGTATTTGTATATATAAAAATCTTTTTGCACATTATCGACAATCACATAGCCACATTCCCCGTCGGTTGTAATAGCATTGTTTTTAATACGACCATGATCAATATCCGCATGAATAAGCTTGAAGCCGCCGGTCGCTTTTATTGTATTGCCTGTGCCGTTTAGCGTGATTTCATCAAAACCGTCGCCGCAGTTGATTGTGTTATTATTTCCGTTTATAATTATTGTATCATTGCCTTCGCCGCCATTAATTTCAACACCGTTGATATTTATCGTAATTTTATCGTCGCCAGAAGAACCATTGATAATTTGATTGTCATTATCATTTACTGTTATGTCCCCTCCATCGCCAAAAACGAATACGGATCCGGAATTTACTGTACAAGTACTACCTTTTTCTATTGTCAAACTGCCGCCTGCAATAGCACAGTTGCCGGTCAACGTCAAATCTTTTGATATTGCTGCATCGCCAATGTCGTTGATTATGAGACAATTGTTAAGGTGTGACAGAGCAGCTTCTCCCATAAGCGCAGAAGCATTTATCCTTTCATCATAATTCTGAAGCTGCCCTAATTTACTTCTTAAGTGATAATTATCACCAAACAACTCCGTACCGAATACAGGGGCGGCGGCGAGGGTTAGGGTGAGCGCGGCGGCGGTTATACCGCGCATTAGTTTCGACAGCTTAGTGTTTTTCATCATTTATACCCCCATAATTTGTTTGAACGGCGTTCTGCCGCATTTTATATTGTAAGCGAATAGATTTCGTTCAATAACGCCGGCTGATAGGAGAGCTTCGCGCGGCGCAGTCCCTCGATGCCCATATCCTCCTCGCGGTTTATAAAGCGGCAGTCGGCAAACTCATGCGCGGCGAATTCGCGGTTTATCGCGGCGAACGCGCCCTCGTAATTCTTGTCCGCTTTTTCGGTGTGAATAAGCGCGTGACAGCAGGTGAAGCGCTCGCCTATCGAATAGGCGGCTATTTCTCCCCCCACCGTTATCACCCCCGCGGTAAGTCCGAGCGCTGTAAAATTGCCGATAAGCTCCGCGATGGCGATATGCTCGTCCGCAAAATCCTGCCCCTCGTCACTCTCGTACCGCCACAGCGACTCATAGGCGCGGCGCAGCAGTGCGAGATTGTTTTCGCCGATGCGGGTATATTCCCAGTTATAGCGTGTGATGAAATTATTATAATGCGTGCGCTTCTGATGCAGCTTTTTGCCGGAAAGCGAAATGAGCGAGTCGGCGTCGTAAATATAATCGAACAGCTCGCGGTTTTCGGTAACGGCGGCGTCGGGGAACACGCTGCGGACGTGCGCCACCATGCCGGAGGTCAGCGGG